>Ga0209335_10002873_pt1 | contig 17685 bp, 12 predicted proteins | sample COG_09_FD_184753 | JGI IMG/M metagenome (GOLD analysis project Ga0209335, IMG submission 184753) | Pelagic Microbial community sample from North Sea - COGITO 998_met_09 (SPAdes) (version 2) | ecosystem: Environmental > Aquatic > Marine > Neritic zone/Coastal water | place: Helgoland, sampling...
CTTGGAGGTAGCGGTAAAGAATGATGAGGTTTTATCAATCCGTGCACCTCAAGATGGTGTAAATGCTGGACATACTTGTTTAAAAGGTCGCTATGCATTTAAATTCTATAATCATGAAGATAGACTGACTTCTCCACTTATCAGAAAAAATGGAGAGCTTACACCTTGTTCTTGGGATGAAGCTCTAGACTTTATTAAAGATAAATTTGAATCAATTAAGAAAGATCATGGTCCAGATGCAATTGCTGGTATTTCCTCTGCAAGATGTACAAACGAAGAAAATTACATGTTTCAGAAGATGATTAGACAATTAGTTGGAACAAATAATATTGATTGTTGTGCTCGTGTTTGTCATTCTCCTACTGCTTGGGGTATGCAGCAGAGTTTTGGAACTGGAGCTGGAACTAACTCAACTGCTGATATTCCTTTAGCTGACTTAATGATGGTTATTGGTGCAAATCCAACTTCTGCTCATCCTGTAACAGGTGCGAAAATTAAACAGCAAGCTATGTCTGGGGCAACACTTATTGTCATTGATCCAGTTCGAACAGAACTGGCTCGTATGGCTGATCATCACTTGCAACTTAAACCAGGAACTAATGTTGCCGTATTAAATATGTTTCAGTACTTCATTGTCGAGGCTGGACTTGTTGATCATGAGTTTATTAAAGAACGTTGTGAAGGTGGTGAGGATTTTATAGAACAAATAAAAGAGCTGGATGTTGACGCAATGGCTGAGATAAGTGGCTTAGATAGAGAAGATGTCAAAGCTGCAGCTCTTGCTTATGGATCCGCAAAAAATGCTATGGAATTTCATGGCTTAGGAGTTACAGAGCATTCTCAAGGAACAAAGACTGTTATGCTGATTTCTAATTTAGCAATGATGACCGGAAATCTTGGTCGACCAGGCGTTGGAGTTAATCCACTTCGTGGTCAAAATAATGTTCAAGGTGCAGCAGATATGGGTTGTCAGCCACATCATGGTCCAGGTTACTTATGGATGGATCAAAAAGAAGTACAAGATTTTTATGAAGATAAGCTTGGGCTTCCAACACCAACGACACCTGGAAGAAAGATTCCTGAAATGTTTGATGGTGCTGTCGATGGCACTCTCAAAGCTTTATGGATTTTTGCAGAGGATGTTGTTCAGACAGATCCAAATACACACCATGTTGTCAAGGCAATGCAAGGACTTGATCTTCTTGTTGTTCAAGAAATCTTCATGAGTGAAACTGCTAAGATGGCAGATGTAGTTCTCCCAGGAACAACTTTTCTTGAAAAGAGTGGTACCTTTACGAATACTGAGAGACGAATACAGCAGGTTAATGCTGCAGTAAATCCTCTTCCAGGAACAAAAACAGATGGTCAAATAATTGTTGAGATGATGCGTAAATTAGGCCTTGATCAACCTGATTTTGATGCTAAGACTGTTTTGAATGAAATATCTAAAGTAGTATCATTTTTCGAGGGTGTAACGTGGGAAGGTTTGAGAGCTAGTCCGATGGGATTGCAGTGGCCTGTAAATAAAAAAGGTGAAGATACTCAGATACTTCATATTGGAGAGTTCAAGAGAGGTAAGGGTAAGTTTCATTATCACGATTGGAAAGAAAGTGAAGAGCTAACTAAACATAAGAACGAATACCCCTTTATTCTTACAACTAGCCGTGAACTGCAACACTATAACTGTGCAACTATGACTAGGCGAACATCAAATGTTAAAATATTAACTAAGGATGTCATTATGCTAAATCCTAAGGATGCCAAAGCAAAAGATCTTACCTCTGGTGATCGAGCAACTTTGAAGTCAGACCGTGGAGAGGTTACTCTCGATGTAGAGGTTACAGATAGAGTTAAAAAAGGTGTAGTTAGGACTACTTTCCATTTTCCTGAAGTGCTAATTAATGAAGTTACTAGTGGCGTTACAGATGAGGAAACAAAGTGTCCAGAATACAAGATTGTTGCAGTTGATGTATTGAAGGCTTCTTAGAAGATTTCTCGAAGGCTTTTAGTTTTTCAAAAATTAATATCGTCTTTCTAGCTTACTTTTTTGAAGGATACGTCCTGCAATCTCTTCAATTGAAATATGACTGGTATCAATAAATGCAATATCATTTTGAATAAACATATCTTCAGCTCTTCTGACCTCTTTTCGACATTGATCAATTGATGCATAGTTACTATTTGATCGACGTTCATCACGTATATTTTGCAGGCGAACTGGATTAATACTTAATCCATAAAGCTTGTGCTTACATTTTTGCAAGATACTCGGAAGTTTAACAGAACTAAGATCTTCTTCTATCAAGGGATAATTAGCAGCATAAATGCCATACTGAAGAGCTAAGAATAAACATGTTGGTGTTTTTCCAGATCGAGATACTCCCGTTAGAATAATATCGGCATTCTCGTAGTTTTTTGTATTAAGCCCATCATCATTATTTAGTGCAAAATTTATACTATCAATTCTTCCTGAGTAAGTATTTTTGTTTCCAACTCCATGTGATAATCCCATTTCATGAGAAGATTTAGTAGCAAGAGTATTTTCCAACTTTGAAATAAAAGTTTCAAAGAAATCAAAAATGATACCACCACTATTTTCAAGTAATTCTCGATATTCATTTGATACTTGGGTGCTAAAAATCAGAGCTGGTAAACCATCATTTTCAGATGCTTGTTGTATAAGTTTGGCAGCCTCTTTAGCTTTTTTAAGATTATCAATAAATGCTAGATTGATACGTTTAAATTCTATTTCAGGGAATTGAGTAAGTAAACTATTTCCCAATGCTTCAGCTGTGATACCAGTTCTATCTGAAATAAAGAAAACTGTTCTCATATTAATATTTATTATTGTTAGAGTTCACCAAGCTTATTCCAAGTCTCAACTACTGTATCAGGATTTAATGAAATACTAGAGATTTTTTGTTGAAGTAGCCACTCAGCAAAATCAATATGATCAGAAGGCCCCTGCCCACAAATTCCAATATATTTTCCTTGACGATGACATGCATCAATTGCCAAAGTGATCATTGTTTTAACAGCATCATTTCTTTCATCAAAGCCATCTGCAATTAAACCAGAATCTCTATCCATTCCAAGTGTAAGCTGAGTAAGATCATTTGAACCAATAGAAAAACCATCAAAGTACTCTAAGAAATCATCAGCAATAATTGCATTTGATGGAAGCTCACACATCATTATAATTCTGAGACCATCTTTGCCTCTTTCTAATCCATTCTCTTTAAGAATTTCTATAACTTTTGAAGCCTCTTTAGTAGTTCGTACAAAAGGAATCATGATTTCAACATTATAAAATCCCATTTCATTTCTAACTTTTTTTATTGCTCTACACTCCAGCTCAAAGCATTCTCTAAACTCAGAAGAAATATATCGAGATGCCCCTCGAAATCCAATCATGGGATTCTCCTCTACTGGTTCGTAAATATCTCCAGCAAAAAGATTAGAATACTCATTAGATTTGAAATCAGACATTCTAATAATAACTGGGGAATGAGAAAAACTAGCGGCAATAGTTGAAATACCTTCAGTTAGTTTTTCGACATAAAAATCAACTGGGGATTTATAGCAAGAGGTGCGTTTTAAAATATTATCTTTGAGTTCTTTTGGTAAATCATCTAACTCTAGCAATGCTTTAGGATGAATTCCAATAGTATTATTAATAATAAACTCAAGTCTTGCTAGACCAACTCCTGCATTAGGAATACTAGCAAAATCATAAGCTCTTGATGGATTACCAACATTCATCATAATTTTTACAGGTATTTCAGGTAGAGCACTAACCTCGGAAAATGTATGTTCAAATTCTAAAGCACCGTTATAGACAACGCCAGTATCACCTTCAGCACAAGAAGCGGTAACAACACCAATACCTTTAAGTACTTCAGTTGCATTACCCGTTCCTACGATAGCAGGAACACCAAGTTCTCTAGCAATAATCGCAGCATGACATGTCCTCCCTCCTCGATTAGTTATTATCGCCGACGCTAACTTCATTACCGGTTCCCAATCAGGATCTGTCATATCAGTAACCAGTACATCGCCTTTGTTGATAAGACTCATTTCAGATAAATCATTAATTATTCTAGTTTTACCAGCACCAATTTTCTGACCTATTGCCCTACCTTCTATAAGAATTTGAGAGGTTTCAGTAAGTTTATAACGCTCAATTTGCTGAGAATTTTGTCGACTTTTAACTGTTTCAGGCCTAGCCTGGACAATATAGATTTTTCCATCAGAACCATCAAGAGCCCACTCTATATCCATTGCTCGTCCATAATGTTCTTCAATCTTGATAGCATATTGGGCAAGCTCTTCAATTTGGCCATCATTTAGACTAAACTTTAGAGATTCTTCTTTATCTACAGCGATAGTGTTGACTGTAGAATTTGATTTAGAATCTGCATAAACCATTTTTATAGACTTAGAGCCAAGGCTTCTAGATAAGATTGCAGGTTTTTTAGATTTAAGAGTAGCTTTATGAACATAAAATTCATCAGGATTAACAGACCCTTGTACAACAGTTTCTCCTAAACCATAGGCAGAAGTAATAAATACTACATCATTAAAACCAGACTCAGTATCAAGAGTAAACATAACACCACTTGAACCAATATCACTTCTAACCATTTGCTGAATTCCAGCTGAAAGAGAAACCATTTCATGTGCAAAACCCTGGTGAACCCTATAAGAAATAGCCCTATCATTATATAAAGAGGCATATACTTTTTTAATTGAGAATAAGATATCCTCAATACCGCATACATTTAGATAGGTTTCTTGTTGGCCAGCAAAAGAAGCCTCTGGCAAGTCCTCTGCAGTAGCTGATGAACGAACTGCAAAAGTCGCTGCTGATCCATACTGCTCTGTTAATAGTTCATAACTAGCAATTATTGAGTTTTGAAGTTCTTCTGGAAAAGGTGCTTCTTCAACCCATTGGCGAATTAGTGCACCAGTTTCTGTAAGCTTCTTAATGTCAGTAATATCAAGTGATAAAAGAAGCGTATTTATTTTATGTTTGAGTTTTGAATGATTTAAAAAAGATTCAAATGCTTCAGCTGTTGTTGCAAATCCTCCTGGCACTCTAACACCCTGGGAGCTTAGACCACTAATCATTTCTCCAAGAGAGGCATTTTTGCCACCAACTTTTTCTACATCAGATATGCCAACATCTTTAAGCCAAACTACATTTTCATTCATTAAAGTCCTTTTGGATAAAAATCAACCTTCATATAGCCACAAAATGTAATAATAAGATTTATTATCAAAAGTATAATTTTAATACATAAAAAATGTAATGATTTATTGATTATTAATGTTTCTATTTTTTTTTATCAAATTAATAATTACAACAAAGTGTATATAAATATTTTTGCTCATTTTTGCTTATATAGAAGCCTTTTTCAGAAAAAAGAGGCACTAATAAATGTATAATAACCAGTCCAAAAATAAATTCATAGGTTAACTAATGGCATCTCAACTGGAATTAGCAAACGCCATCCGTGCTTTAAGTATGGATGCTGTTCAAAAAGCAAACTCTGGGCATCCTGGAGCGCCAATGGGTATGGCTGATATTGCAGAAGTTTTATGGAATAAGCATTTAAAGTTCAATCCATCTAACGCTAATTGGCCTGATAGGGATCGTTTTGTTCTTTCAAATGGACATGGCTCAATGCTAATATACTCCCTGTTACATCTTACAGGTTTTGATTTAAGTATTGATGAGCTTAAGAATTTTCGTCAACTTCATTCAAAAACTCCAGGCCATCCTGAGTATGGCTATGCAGAGGGTGTAGAAACAACTACTGGTCCATTGGGTCAGGGTATTGCAAATGCCGTAGGCATGGCTATTGCAGAGAGAACACTTGCTGCGACATTTAACAAGCCTGGACATTCTATTGTAGACCACTTCACATACGTATTTATGGGGGATGGTTGCCTTATGGAGGGATTGTCTCACGAGTCATGTGCTATGGCAGGAACTTTAGGGCTGGGAAAATTAATAGCCTTTTGGGATGACAATGATATTTCAATTGATGGCCATATTGGTGATTGGATGGAGAAGGGAGTTCCTGGTCGCTTTAAGTCATATAACTGGCATGTAATAACAGATGTTGATGGCCATGATCCTGAGGCAATTAATGCAGCTATTGTAGAAGCTAAAGCCATGAATGATAGACCTACTTTAATTTGCACTCGAACTGTAATTGGTTTTGGTTCCCCAAATTTAGCAGGTTCTCATGATTGTCATGGCGCACCATTGGGAGATGATGAGATTGCTAAAACAAGAGAACAATTAGGCTGGAGTTTTGCTCCATTTGAGATTCCTCAGGAAATTTATGATGGCTGGGATCATCATGAAGAGGGGGCTGAATGTGAGGATAATTGGAATGAAAGATTCACAGCCTATAATGCATCTTATCCTAAGGAAGCCACTGAATTTAAGCGACGTATGTCTGGAAAATTACCAGATAATTTTGCTAAAAAAATGGATGAGTATATTCTTAAAACTCAACAAGACATGCCTAATATTGCCTCAAGAAAGGCATCACAAAACGCAATTGAAGCTATGGGTCCAATTGTTCCAGAATTATTTGGAGGCTCAGCTGATTTAACAGGTTCAAATTTGACTAATTGGTCAGGCAGTGTTGTGGTTAATGCTAATAACGCTGATGGTAATTATATTTCCTGGGGAGTTCGAGAGTTTGGTATGGCAGCTATGATGAATGGCATGGTTCTTCATGGTGGATTAAAAGTTTATGGCGCTACCTTTCTGATGTTTATGGAGTATATGCGCAATGCGCTTCGAATGTCAGCAATGATGAAGATTGGTACAATTTTTGTATATTCGCATGATTCAATAGGCCTTGGTGAAGATGGACCTACCCATCAAGCTGTTGAACAAATAGCAACAATGCGAGTAATTCCTAACTTTCAAACTTGGAGAGCCTGTGATGCAATTGAGTCTGCAGTTTCTTGGAAAGTTGCAATGCAAAGATCAGATGCCCCGACAGCCTTAATTTTCTCTAGACAAAATTTGACTCCTATGGAAAGATCTAATGAGCAAATTCTTGACATAGAAAAAGGTGGTTATGTTTTAAAAGATTGTGGGGGTTCTCCAGATATTATTCTCATTGCCTCGGGTTCAGAGGTTTCTCTAGCTGTTGATTCTGCAAAAGAAATGACTGACAAAAAAATTCGTGTGGTTTCAATGCCATCTACTAATGCCTTTGATGAACAAGAACAAGATTACAAAGACTCTGTTTTAATACCTGGCATTAAGCGCGTTGCAATAGAGGCTGGTGTTGCAGAATCCTGGTACAAGTATGTGGGTATTGATGGAGGCATTGTTGCAATGTCATCTTATGGTGAGTCTGCTCCTGCAGGCGAGCTTTTTAAGCATTTTGGGTTTACTGTTGAGAATGTAGTAGATACTATAAATAAAGTTTTAGATTAATTTTTTTTAGGAGTAAGTAATGACAATTAAAGTTGGTATTAATGGTTTCGGTCGAATTGGAAGAATGGTTTTTCGGGCAATCGATAAAGACTTTGATAACCTTGAGGTAGTAGGAATTAATGATCTTCTTGATAATGATTACCTAGCGTATATGCTTCGATATGATTCAGTTCATGGTCGTTTTGGTAAGGAAGTAGCTGTAGAAGGAAATAATTTTGTTATTGATGGAAAAAAGATTCGACTAACAGCAGAAAGAAACCCTTCTGATTTAAAGTGGGGGGATGTTGGTGCTGATCTAGTAATTGATTGCACTGGATTCTTCTTAACTGAGGAGGGCTGTCAAGCACATATCGATGCAGGTGCAAAAAAGGTAATTCAATCAGCGCCATCTAAAGATACTACTCCTATGTTTGTTTATGGCGTTAATCATGATTCATATGATGGGCAAGCCATAATTTCAGCTGCTTCCTGCACAACAAACTGTCTGGCTCCTATTGCTAAAGTATTAAATGATGAGTGGGGAATTAAGCGAGGATTAATGACTACTGTCCATGCAGCAACAGCAACTCAAAAAACTGTCGATAGCCCTTCTATAAAAGATTGGAGAGGTGGACGTGGTATTTTAGAGAATATTATTCCTTCTTCAACGGGTGCTGCGAAAGCTGTTGGTAAAGTCTTGCCTGAACTTGATGGTAAATTAACTGGCATGGCTTTTAGGGTTCCCACTTCAGATGTTTCAGTTGTTGATCTAACTGTTGAACTTAATAAAGACTCTAGCTATGAGGAAATTTGTGCTGCAATGAAATTAGCATCTGAAGTTTCAATGAAGGGAGTTTTAGGTTATACAGACGAAAAAGTTGTTTCTACAGATTTTGTCGGGAGCACATATGCCTCTACTTTTGATGCGGAGGCTGGAATGTCAATGGACTCAACCTTTGTCAAATTAGTATCATGGTACGATAATGAATATAGTTATACCTGCAACTTATTGCGTTTAGCTGAGCATATTGCCTAAATATTATATTTTTGAATCAGTTATGAGGTTGAAATTACATGCTTAAAATGACTGACCTTGATTTAAGTGGAAAGCGAGTTTTAATTCGCCAAGATTTAAATGTACCCATTAAGAATGGCGAGGTTAGCAGTGATAAGCGAATTATTGCCTCTTTACCATCTATTCTTTTTGCAATTAATGCTGGTGCTAAAGTAATGATCACCTCTCATCTTGGCCGACCTAATGCTGGAGAGTTTGATAAAATTTTTTCACTGGAGCCGGTTGCTAATCATCTCTCGGAACTCCTTGGCCAGTCAGTTAGACTTGAGTCTAATTGGCTAGATGGAGTTGAAATAGAAGTTGGAGAGGTAATTTTATTTGAAAATGTTAGATTTAACGTTGGTGAAAAAGAAAATGATGAAACCTTGTCAATGAAGATGGCAGCGTTGTGTGATATTTGTGTTCAAGACGCATTTGGAACAGCTCATCGTGCCCATGCCTCAACCTATGGAGTGGCTAAGTATGCACCAATAGCTTGTGCCGGACCATTGCTTATTTCTGAGCTTGAAGCATTGGGTCAAGCCTTAGATAATCCAAAAAGACCTTTAGTTGCAATTGTTGGTGGATCAAAAGTATCAACTAAATTAACTGTATTAGATGCACTTTCTAAAATTGTTGATCAGTTAGTGGTTGGTGGTGGTATTGCAAATACATTTATTGCTGCTCAGGGACATGGGGTTGGCCAGTCTTTGTGTGAGCATGACCTTATACCAACGGCTAAAGCCTTAATGGATAAATGTGATATACCCATTCCAAAAGATGTAGTTTGTGGGAAAGAGTTTTCAGAATTTGCAAATGCTGAAACTAAAAGCTCAACAAATGTTGCTAGCGATGATATGATTTTTGACCTTGGGCCAAAATCAATAGATGTACTGTGTGAAATTTTGCAAAATGCTGGAACAATTCTTTGGAATGGACCTGTTGGAGTATTTGAATTTAACCAATTTTCTAAAGGTACTGAGAGAATTGCAAATTCTATTGCTGAATCAGAAGCATTTTCTATTGCAGGCGGAGGTGATACTATTGCAGCAATAGATAAATTCAAAATTGAAAATAAAATATCCTATATTTCAACTGGTGGTGGAGCATTTTTAGAGTTTTTAGAAGGAAAGCAACTTCCTGTTGTTGAAATATTAGATTCAAGAAATGAGGAGTAAATATTAATAGAAGAACTAAAATTTTAGCAACCCTAGGGCCATCAACAGATAAACCTGAAGTCTTGAAAGGAATTCTAGATGGTGGGGTTAATGTAGTTCGTATAAACTTTTCACATAATGATGAAAAAGATCATTTAAAACGAATCAAAGCGATAAGACAATACGAAAAAGAAAATGATACTTTTATAGGTATTATGATGGATCTTCAAGGTCCTAAAATCCGAATTTCCAGTTTTAAAAATGATAAGGTTAAACTTAGTTTGGGAGATCAATTTATACTTGATGCTGATTTACCTGAAATGGAAGGTGATCATCAAGCTGTTGGAATAGCTTACAAAGAATTACCAAATGATTTAAATGCTGGGAATATGCTTTTATTAGATGATGGCAAAATAATTCTCAAAGTAGATAGAATTAAGAATTCAAAAATTTTTACTACAGTTATACAAGCTGGAACTTTATATAACAATAAGGGAATTAATTTACGTGGTGGAGGTCTTAGTGCTAGTGCTTTAACGGACAAAGATAAAAGTGATATTCTAATAGCTGCAAAGGCTGATGCTGATTATGTTGCCATATCTTTTCCTATTGATGCTGACGATGTTCGTGAAACTAAGAGACTTTTATTAAAGGCAGGGTCTAATGCAAGCGTAATTGCTAAAATTGAGCGTGCTGAAGCGCTTGAAGAAGATATTATTACTGAAATAATTCAAGAGTCTGCAGGAATAATGGTGGCTCGTGGAGATTTAGGTGTCGAAATTGGGGACCCTCAATTACCCGCCCAGCAAAAGCGACTAATCCAATTAGCAAGGGCTAATGACAGATTTGTAATAACAGCAACTCAGATGCTGGAGTCAATGATAAGTAGCCCAATTCCTACTAGAGCTGAGGTTTTTGATGTTGCTAATGCAGTTCTTGATGGAACAGATGCTGTAATGCTTTCTGCAGAAACTGCTATTGGTTCGTACCCAATTGAGGCAGTGAAAACGATGAATGATGTTTGTCTTGAAACTGAAAAAAGTCCTACAGCAAAAGTCTCTCATCATAGGTTGCATGAGAATTTTGAAGGTATTGATGAAACAATTGCAATGAGTTCAATGTATGCAGCTAATCATATAAAGGCAAAGCTTGTGGCCACATTAACACAAACTGGTAAAACTGCTTTATGGATGTCAAGGATTAGTTCTAATATTGCAATCTTTGCAATGTCAGATAATAATAAAACCTTACAAAAAGTAACTATATATAGGGGTGTTTATCCTTGTTACATAGAAAAAACAAGTGCTGATGACTGGAATGATGTTAATAGTCATGTCATTGAAATTCTTCAAAGCAAGGCTGAAGTTGAAGATGGTGATATAGTAGTGCTTACTAAAGGGATGCATAAAGATAAGTCAGGTGGCACAAATCTGATGAAGATTCTTTGTGTTGGTGACGGAAATTATTAAAAGCATAAATATAAAAAGGTAAATAATATGATGAAATATAAAGAAGAACTTAGAGAAACAGCAAGCCAACTAGCTGCAAAAGGCAAGGGATTACTTGCAGTTGATGAGTCGACGCCAACGATAGGTAAACGTCTTGCAGGAATTAATATTGAAAATACTGAGGAAAACCGACAGGCTTATCGTGGAATGCTTTTTACTACAGAGGGCCTTGGTGATTATATTAGTGGGGTAATACTTTTTGAGGAAACACTTTATCAAAAACATCTTGATGGAGAAAGCATGGTTTCAAAAATTCATAATTTGGGAGTCATTCCTGGAATTAAAGTTGATAAGGGGCTAAGTCCACTCTCAGGTGGCCATGAGCTTGAAACCTGGTGCAAAGGATTAGAGGGTCTTGCAGAGAGAACAGCTGAGTATTATGAGCAAGGGGCACGGTTTGCTAAGTGGCGAGCTGTTTTACAAATCACGGCAGACGGTTGTCCTACTGATCTGGCAATTAGAGAAAATGCATGGGGATTAGCAAGGTATGCTCGAACTTGTCAAGATTCTGGATTAGTTCCAATTATTGAGCCTGAAATTCTAATGGATGGTAATCACTCAATTGAGCGAACAGCTGAAGTTCAAGAAAAAGTTTTGGTAGAAGTATATAAAGCATGTGCAGAAAATAATGTGTTCTTAGAGGGTACATTGCTTAAGCCTTCTATGACTGTTCAGGGTGCTGAAAATACTAATAAAGTTAGTTCAGAAGAGGTTGCGAAAATGACAGTTCGTACAATGAATCGATGCGTTCCAGCGGCAGTTCCAGGGATCATGTTTTTATCAGGTGGACTAACAGAAGAAGATGCCTCTGTTTATCTAAATACCATGAATAGCATTGAAAATAAAAGTACGACAAGTTTAACATTTTCTTACGGAAGAGCTCTCCAACAGTCTTGTTTGCAAGCATGGCAAGGTAAAAATTTGGAGGCAGGACAAAAAGCCTTAATGGCAAGATGTCAGGCTAACTCTGAGGCTTCAATGGGTGATTATGTTTCTGGTTCTCAACCCTCATCGCAAGATACATTATTTGAAGCTGGTTATAAGTATTAATATTTATGGTGTTTTAGCCAATTTAGACTTATTAATTAATTTAAAACATAGAGCGTATAATTAAAAGCCCGAAATATTTCGGGTTTTTTTATAGAATAAACTGATTTTAAATGAAGCAAAGTAAATATTATCCTGTAATTGTTGTTGGTGGAGGCCATGCTGGAACTGAAGCTGCTCTTGCCTCAGCAAGAATGGGCGTTGATACATTACTAATAACTCATAACGTTGAGACCCTTGGTCAAATGAGTTGTAACCCTGCAATTGGTGGAATTGGTAAAGGGCACCTTGTAAAGGAGATTGATGCATTGGGTGGATTTATGGCAAAAGCCATTGATTCTTCAGGTATTCAGTTTAGGACTTTGAATGCATCTAAGGGGCCAGCTGTTAGAGCTACTAGGGCTCAAGCGGACAGAATATTATATAAAGCAGCTGTTAGATATAAAATAGAGAATCAAGAGAATCTAACGCTATTTCAGCAGCCAGTTGATGATTTGATTATTGAAAATCAAAGGGTTAAGGGTGTCATTACGCAAATGGGACTAGAGTTTTTTGCAGATAAAATAATTCTAACTTCGGGTACATTTTTAGGCGGAATCATTCATATAGGTAAACAAAATTATCAGGGCGGAAGGGCTGGTGATGCTCCAGCTAATGTACTATCTGAAAGACTTCGATCTTATGACTTAGGGGTTGGGAGACTTAAAACAGGAACACCTCCAAGACTTGATGGAAGAACAATTAACTTTGATTTTTTACAAAAACAAGAGGGCGATACCCCTTTACCAAGTTTTTCTTTTATGGGAAGTTCATTAGACCACCCTAATCAGATACCATGTTATATTACTCATACTAATGCAAAGACTCATGAGTATATTGTTAATGGTCTAAAAGACTCTCCTCTCTATAGTGGCAAAATTGAAGGCGCTGGGCCACGTTACTGTCCTTCAATTGAGGATAAAGTTGTACGTTTTGCAGAAAGAGATTCACATCAAATATTTGTTGAACCAGAGGGGCTTACGACTCATGAAGTTTATCCAAATGGTATTTCAACATCCTTACCATATGAAGTGCAAGAGGATTTTGTAAACTCGATTAAAGGGTTTGAAGATGCGAAAATTATTCGCCCTGGTTATGCCATTGAGTATGACTTTTTTGATCCACGAGGTTTAAAACAAACTCTTGAAGTTAAAAAAATAACTGGGCTATTTTTTGCTGGACAAATTAATGGTACTACTGGTTATGAAGAGGCTGCCGCACAAGGAATTCTTGCTGGAATCAATGCTGCATTACAGGTCCAAGAAAAAGACCCATGGATTCCTAAAAGAGACGAGTCATACATTGGAGTTATGGTTGATGATTTGACAACGAAAGGGGCAACTGAGCCCTATCGCATGTTTACTTCTCGTGCAGAGTATAGATTACTCTTGAGAGAGGATAATGCCGATGAAAGATTAACTCCAAAAGCCAGAGAGTTAGGACTAATTGATGAATCTCGCTGGCATTCGTTTAATGGAAAATATGAACAAGTATCATCAGAAAAAAAACGTTTAAAGTCTTTTTGGATTCAGGCTGGTGACAAACAAGCTGAAGATGTTTTAGGTATAAAACTTGCTCATGAATATAGTTTAGAGGCTCTTCTCAAAAGACCAAACATAAACTATAAAACTCTTAGTAATATTGACAAAGCAAAACCATTTTTAGAAGATAAGTCAATTATTGAACAAGTTGAAAATCAAATCAAATATGAAGGTTATATTAAACGTCAATTAGATGAAATCGAAAAATATCGAAAAAATGAAAATACTAAATTATCCTCTGATATTGACTATAGTGAGATTAAAGCATTATCCAATGAAGTTAGACAAAAATTAAATGAGCATAAGCCTGAAACAATAGGGCAGGCCAGCAGAATTCAAGGAGTGACACCAGCTTCAATTTCTATCTTATTGGTTTTTTTGAAGACCTATAAAACCTTGACGTGAACGATAAAGAAAAGTTACTTTGTGACGGTGCTGAATTAATGGATATAGCTTTAACAGAGTTTCAAATCCAGCAATTATTAAGTTACCATTCACTTATTAGTAAATGGAATAAGGTCTATAACCTAAGTGCAATAAGGGATCCTTTAGAGTCAATTAAAAAGCATTTTTTAGATAGCCTATCAATAATAAGTTTTATTAAAGATGAGTTATTGCTGGATGTTGGATCTGGAGCTGGATTACCAGGAATTGTAATAGCAATAATGAAGCCCAAAACCAAAGTTTTTGTGATTGATAGCGTTGGTAAAAAGTGCCGGTTTATGCAAACTGCAAAAACTGAGTTGTCACTTACAAACTTAACAGTTATTAATAGTAGGGTTGAAGATTTCGTGCCAAAAGAGACTTTTCCACAAATAACTTCAAGGGCTTTTGCAGATACAAATGAAACGATTAATAAAACTCAACATTTGGTGTCAAGTGATGGAAGATACTTGTTGATGAAAGGAGATAATATTAATGAAGATGATATTAATAATATTAATATTAAGATTCATTCTTTAAAGGTTCCTTTTGTTTCAGATAATAGATCACTTTTAGAAATTAATATATAATTTTTGTTATGCAAATTGTAGATTCCCATTGCCATATTGATAGAGTTGATTTAGATGCTTTTGGTGGAAGCATAGAGTCAATGCTGGAGCATGCTAGTGAGCTATCTGTTAGTAAATTTTTATGCGTTTGTATTGATTTAGAGCATTTTAATCAGGTACATGATTTGGCATTAAAGTATCCTAATATTTTTTCATCTGTGGGTGTTCATCCTACAGAGACAAATTGTAAGGATCCAAGTGTAAAAGATTTATTGGATTATGCCAAGAGCGAACGAGTTATTGCAATTGGTGAAACTGGATTGGATTATTTTCATGTAAAGAAAGATGATGCAGATTGGCAAAGAGACCGTTTTCGAAGACATATAAGAGCCTCTAATGAGTCTGGAAAACCTATGATAATTCATATGAGAGAAGCTAAATCTGATACGATTAATATTCTTTCTGAGGAGCAAGCTAAATCAGGTGTTATGCATTGTTTCTCAGAGGACTGGGAGACTGCTGAAGCAGCACTAGATTTAGGATTCTACATTTCTTTTTCAGGAATCTTAACATTCAATAGTGCGCAAACTCTGCGAGATGTTGCAAAAAAAATACCTGCTGAACGTATATTAGTTGAGACTGACTCACCATATCTGACTCCTGTTCCGTATAGGGGAAAACCAAATAGTCCAGCTTATACATATTATGTAGCAGAAAAGCTTGCTGAAATTCGCAATACTAGTATCGATAATATAGCTAGGGTAACAACGCAGAATTTTAACCAGTTATTTTTTCCATAAGCTCATGCCAATTCATGATGCTCCAAGACTTATAACAGTTGATGAATTTTCGATTGGACAAAGGTTAGATAATTATTTAGTCAAACAGCTTAAGGGTGTTCCTAAGTCTCATATTTATAGAATCATTAGAAAAGGTGAGGTACGAGTTAATAAAGGAAGAAAGAAAGCAGACTATAGACTGATTTCTGAGGATATTATCCGTATCCCACCAATAAGAACCTCAACAACTGTGGCTGTAAAACCTTCCGATAATTTGCTGGAGACGCTGAATAATTCAATACTATTTGAGGATAAAGGCTTGCTTATTATTAATAAGCCTCATGGAATGGCTGTGCATGGTGGAAGTGGTGTTACCATTGGTATTATTGAAGCTCTTAAGAGTCAATATAAAGAGCCTATTGAGCTTGTTCATCGACTAGATAGAGCTACTTCTGGCTGTTTAATTCTGGCCAAAAAACGCTCTGTCTTGAAAGCTTTACATGAGCAACTCTTTAATCATCAATTAGAGAAGCGATATATTGCGCTTGTTAAAAACAGTTGGAGTAAAAAAAGACACACAGTTGACGCTCCAATTTATCAAAATTCACGAAATAGCGTTATAGATTCAAAAGGTAAAGAATCATTAAGCCATTTTCATCCCCTAAAAAATTTTCAAATAGATGACTACAGTGCTTCATTGGTTGATGTAGTTATAGAGACTGGCAGGACCCATCAAATAAGAGTGCATGCTAAATATGCAGAACATCCGTTAGCACAGGATAATAAATATGGAGACCCTAACTTTGATAAATTGATGAAGAAAAAAGGGTTAAATCGACTTTTTTTACATGCTAAAGCAATTACATTTACCAATCCAATGACAAATGAGATCCAAAAAATATCTGCTCCATTACCAGATGATCTTGAGAAGTTCTTGGCCAAATTATGAACGCATATATAAGCTTAATGCGCTTGAATAAACCTATAGGCATACTCTTACTCTTATGGCCTACCTATTGGGCATTGTTCTTAAGTGCAAACGGTTGGCCAGATATAGACTTATTAGTGATATTTACTCTGGGAGTAATTGTCATGAGAACTGCAGGATGTATTATTAATGATTATGCAGATCGCAATATTGATAAGCATATTGCTCGAACTCAGGATCGTCCATTAACTACAGGTGAGATTTCAACAAAAAAAGCTCTCCTACTTTTTTCATTACTAATAGTTATTGCATTTTGCTTGGTCTTATTAACAAATATATTGACTGTTCAGTTGTCAATTTTAGCTGTTGCTTTAGCAACTATGTACCCCTTTACAAAACGATGGACTCATTTACCCCAACTAGTTTTAGGGGCCGCATTTGGTATGAGTGTTCCCATGGCATTTAGTGCACAAACAGGCTTAATTCCTTACTCTGCAGGATTAGTCTTTCTTGCAACAATAGTATGGACATTAATTTATGATACTCTGTATGCCATGGCAGATCGTGATGAGGATTTAAAGATAGGCGTAAAGTCAACTGCTATTCTTTTTGCAAAATATGATCAAATTGCTATCACTTTATTGCAAATATTGTTAATTATTATTTTTATTGCAATTGGTAAAACATTCAATTTAGACTTAATTTATTACTTTTCTTTGATAATTATTACGTTTTTTATGATTTATCATCAGTTCTTAATGAAAAAACGACAAAAAAGTGCGTATTTTAAGGCTTTTATTAATAATAATTTCATTGGTATCAGTGCCTTCGTAGGCATTTTGTTTTCTGTAATTAGTTAGCTTACTTAATGTTGAATTTTTGCAACATTTAGCTAGATTCTAGTCATTTTTGCTTAATTATTGTCTTTTTTTCATCAAGAAAACTTGACACAGTGATTTTGATACTATAAAAAGTCCACCAATCAGCAAAGATGCTGGTTATTTTAAAATTAATGGAGAGAAAATATGTTAAGCAATGTAACTGGTTGGATTAAAAAGTTAACTGAAGCAGGTGTTGGTCTTGTAGCACTTGCAGTTGTTGTTCAAGTAATATTTGGCTCAAGCGCTTCATTCCTACCTGGTGATGTGGTCGCTAGATTAACGGATATGATTGGTGCTCTTGGTGGTGCT
>Ga0209335_10002877_pt1 | contig 17675 bp, 19 predicted proteins | sample COG_09_FD_184753 | JGI IMG/M metagenome (GOLD analysis project Ga0209335, IMG submission 184753) | Pelagic Microbial community sample from North Sea - COGITO 998_met_09 (SPAdes) (version 2) | ecosystem: Environmental > Aquatic > Marine > Neritic zone/Coastal water | place: Helgoland, sampling...
CACTCTTCCTCCCACTCTTCTCTTCCAATCTCGTCATCGTTTTTACCTTTCCAACTTCCGCCTTTCACGATTTCCGAGAAATGTGTGCCTAGTAATTTCCTAAGAAAAATAATAGGTTGACAATCATCCATAATTTCAGGACTTTGAAATTTAGTTGGATCGATCAACGGTAATGTGTAACGCTTTCCAAAATATGTTCCTGATTGACTGCTATCCTGGGATTCAGCTTGATTGTCCAGCTTTTCTATTCTTTCCCTTATAATATCTTCTAAAAAATTTTCTAAATTCGCTATGTGGTTTTTATACCATACAGTATTCTCGAATGCGTTGGTCCCTTCACGATCTTTCCTAATTGAATTCTCTTTGAAAAACCATACTTTAAAATTATAAAGCGTTTTAGAGTCTTGAATATTCAAAATATCAACTATATTCTTTAGAATTTCAGAAAGGACAGTTATGTGTGTCAAAGGTATATCCATGTTTATAATATTTTTATAATCTTGAAAATCTTGAAAATCACTATCATCCTGAAGTGGTGGTGGTATATAATCCCCAAAATAAGCTAAAAAACTTTCATAATGATCAGGTGTTATATAGTTTTCATCACCTGGTCTTTGGGGAAGTTGTCCAATACTTTTTTTCTTTTCTATGTATGGCTTTACAAATTGTGAAAGAGCCCGAACATGAATTTCTTTTGTTAATTCTTTTAGAATGTCCTCTTGACCAGGAACAAACTCACCTGTATAGTTTGTTTTAAAATTTTTCATTTCTGTAAACAAATCATCCCCATCTCCATCTCCATACGGCCTTTCATTCAGATAATAATTAAACTCATCCTCCGTAAACTTTATTTCCGCTTCCTCCGCTTCCTCCGCTTCCCTTTCCGCTGTTGTTTTAATTATTTTTTCATAAAAAGGTTTAATGGTAATCGGAAGGTTATCAAGCTCTTCAAACACTTCATCATCATCTATTGCACCTTGTACTATACCATTGAATATATTCATTAATAGTCCATTAATAACAGTCTTATCTTTATAATTTTCTAAAAAGGCGACATGTTTAGATTCTAGTAACTCAAAATTCCCAATTCTAAAATCTTCTAGATTATCTATCTGTAAATTATCAACGTTTAAATTTTTTATCTCTTCAATTGTAAGAGCCCCTATAGTATTCTGTTTTCGTTTATCTTCATCGGTTATATCCAAAAGAACCTGCTCAAAACCCAATGTCCCTACGTCCCCACTCAATGTCCCTACGTCCCCACCCAATTCATATACTAATGTATATATATAAGCTATGAGGTAATAGTTACCATTTTTTTCTTTTCTATAATCTTTTATATTAGAATTTTCAATACCATTAATAAAACTGGTAACTATTAATCTTGTAACACTATCCTTTAAAAAATCATTAATCTCACCTTTTAAAACAATGATGTTTCCCAAATCACCTGTAACATCACCTTCATATTCAACATCACCATCATATTCACGATTTTTCTTAAATTCTTCATCAAATTTCTTTACAAATTTTAATCCATGTAATTCACTTTTAGCTTTATTAAATTTTTGAGTGTTTTCTTCAATACCTTCATTAACACTTTTAGTATTGGCGTTTAAAATAGTTAATTTCCCCATAAAATCAGCTACAAGAGGTAAATCGTCATTATATTCTTCCAATACATCTAAATTTAAAGTTTCTTTAAGATCACCCTTTACTTTTTCTATATAAGCTTTTTTTTGTTTATATTCTTCTGCTTTTCGTTTTAGTTTAATATTTTCTGTATAACTACTTAAAAGAACAATTTCAGCATTATAATAAGCATCAAACTTATCTATCAATAATTTTAATTTAGTGAATTTATCTGTTATCTCTTTAGTTTTTTTATCAATACTAGGTAACTTTTTTTTTTTCATTTCTTCATGTAATTTTTTTCTTTCTGTATCATTGTCAGGTAATGTTTCTTCAGTTATATCTTCAATCTCCCCGATACCGTCTCGTTCTTTATCAAATAAAGGTCGTAGATTTTTTGAATAGCCAATACTTGTTTTAGGGACTAAACTATCATATTCTTTCTTCATCTTATTATACAGACGGACGAGTTTATTATAATCTATCAAACTGTCTATAATCTTCTTTTGTTCACTCATCTCACCCCTTTCTTGTTCTTTTTTTTCTATTTGTCCTTTAATTTTGCGTATTTCTTCTTCTAAGAAATTTAATTTTGTTTCTAAATCCCGAACTTGTTTAGAAAAGAACTGTTCATCTACACCTATACCATAAGAGTCAACCTGCCTTTTTATTCTATCTAGTGAACTCGTGGCGATATGCTCCATTTTTTCTGATATACTAGTCAATTCTTCTACATCTCCTTTTTTTCTTTCTAAACTATCTTTCTCTTTTCCTTTTTGTTGTATAGGTTCAAAAGATGCTTCTATTTGCTTGGCAAAATTCAAACTCTTTGATTTAAGAATTTCATCAAAATCCTCTTCTTCGTTTTCAAGTTCGTTTTCAAGTTCTTTTAATTTTTTATCACCTTCTGTGAGTTCTGTTGGTGGTTCTACTACTGGTGTATTCCTTTTTCTGAACATACTATAGTATAATACTATATAAAAATAAAATTTAATGTATGATAAAATGGTTAAATATAAATATCTTATTATTAATGAAGAAAATGGAGAATACTTTATTAAAAAAGGTTTTCGCGATATAGAATTATATATCAATGATATATATCCTGAAAGTAAAACCTCACATATGAGTATCAGTCGTAGACTTAAAGAAAGTGAAAATAAACACTACAAATATTATGATATAATTATAAAAGAACTTATATGGGATTTAAAAGAAAAAGAATAGATAATATAAAATGAACATTAAAGGCTGTATTTTTGATCTTGGAGGAACAATTGTCGATAAATATTCACGGACACCATTCATATCTCTTAAAAAATGTTTTCAAAGGAGAAATATATTACTAGATGATAAATTGATTTTCAAAGATATGGGTATGCATAAGCTTGATCATATTAAACATATTTTAAAAGACCCGTATATAAGGGTTGATTGGAAAAACAAATTTGGTAAATATCCTGAAAAGGGTGTTGATGAACTAAATATCTTTAAAGATTTCAATGAAATTCAAAGGTTAAATACAAATGATTATCTAGATATCATTCCAGAAACAAAAAGAACAATTCAATATCTACATAACAGAGGAATAAAAATAGGATCAACAACCGGATTTAATAAAGAAATAACAGATCTTGTAAGAGATAAGTTGAATGAAAATAAAATCTATATTGAGAGTTTTGTTTCTTCAACATGTTTAGATAAACCATCTCGTCCAGAACCATTTATGATTCAAGAAAATATGAAAAGACTTAACCTTGAAAATCCAAAACGTATTTTAAAAATAGATGACACACAGGTTGGGATAGAAGAAGGAAAAAATGCTGGGTGTATTACAGTAGGAGTTTATAGATGGTCTACTTACATGAAGATATGTGATGTTGAAAATGAATATAGAATCCCAAGAAATGAATTAGATTTAAAAATTGCTGAAAGTAAACATACATTATCACTTGCCAATCCTGACTTTTTAATACGTTCATTAGATGAGTTACCTGGTATTATAAGGTTTTTAGATGGGTATAAATAAATTTGATAAAAAAAAAGAAAAATATCAAAATAAAGGTATGAATATTGACGATATTCGTTATCACTATAAAAGAAATGTTATGGTTGAATTGTGTATGTTAATACATCCTGACAAAAAAAGAAAAGTGTGTAAGGACTGTGGAATACCTGGACATAACAATCGCATTCAATTGGCTTGTCCTATAAAGAAAAGAGACGACAATGAAAAACGCGAAAAGATAAAAGAATATGTATTAAATATTGATCCTTTGACAGATTATGAAAATGAAGAAATGTTTGAATTGTTGGCAAAAACACTTGATATATCGTTACATTCATGTAAAAAGCTGTATGCTGAATTACCACCTGAAACATGGTTATACCGAAAGATGAATATTTCTGAATATAAAAAGAAAATGGATAAATGTTGTTGTAAATGTTGTGGAAATGTTATTTTAGAGTTTTCAAAGAATAAGATTTGGAAAGGTAATATTGTTTGTGATTATTGTTGGGATTCCCATAGAGGAGAAAGAGAATTAATGTGGTCAGAAATAAAAGAATATAGACATATTGTATGTTACATATGTAAGAAAAAACAACGGACAAAAGGCGAACGTTTTCATTATGATCATTTGAATATGTTTGACAAAAGTGATTCAGTTTGCTCAATGATTGATAGGGGAGATGATATAAAAGATATCTTTTCTGAAATAGACAAGTGTCAAATATTATGTTTACCCTGTCATCATATTATTACATCAATTGAACAAAAGATTGGATTTACAAGAATAAAGTCTAATCTGACAAGGAAATATAATAATGAAGAGATAAGTATAGAAGAATATAATTCTGAAAAAAAGAAGTATGAAAATATATATGAAGAAAAAATGAAAAGTATTTATGAACAATTAAAAGAGGTATAGTAATGAATGTCGGTGATTTATACATTGGCGGAGAAATAACTGATAAATTTTTTCACCTTTTATCATTTTATGATATGATAAATTTAACAAAGTGTTGCAAAGAGTCATTTCAACGGTATAAAGATATTATAAGGCATTTAGCTTTTCAATATATAAATTCAGATTATCTCCTTTTTTATGAATGTTTAAAGAGATTCAAATATACAAATGAAGAACAGAAGAGACTTATGAAGTCTTCTATGAATGTTTTGCCGATTGAAACGACCTCTGGATCATTTATGGATTTAAGATTTATATTTGAGATATGTTATTATTGTAAAATATATTTGTATAAAGGTATTTACAAGAATAGTTATGACTCACAAATTATAAAAATGCAATATGGGAATACTATCTATGAAAAAGAATATATCTTACAACTTATGATAAAAGAAATATGTAAATGTATAAGTTTTAATCGTTTTGAATCGACAAGAAACATTGAAAGAGAGATGATATTGTTTTCTTTAAAAAGAAATTTTAATCCAATCCTCTGGAAGACACGTGAAGAAAAGTGGACATATCTTATCAACTACTAAAATTTGAATATTAATTATGTGTTATAAAAAAAGAGATATGAAGTACCGTGCATTCAATCCTGCGTTAGTATCTAAGGTAAACATTATTCGCGATTTTACTCTTGAAATGTATGGGTATACCCTTACAGAAGACAAATACTTAAGTCTCGTCCGTTCGCGAAGCTCTACATTTGACCGTCTTCTTTGCGAATTTACAAATGAGAAGTATAAACCAGTTAATCCACAAAATCTAAACCTCCATCGTTGGAGTTTAGAGGACCGAGAAAAAACAAAGAATGAATCTGAGTATCCATGGTAATTTAAGAGTTAGAATCATCACTTATTCCAAATATTTTAAACCCGTCTTTATTTAAGTATCTTTTGATAAGTCCTCTATTATGTCTATCAACTTGATTTCTTATTTTTCTTGTATTTATAAAACTAGATGTATATTTAAGAAGAACATTTGGTGTAAGGACATCATCACCTTCATAAGATCTTCCAATATCTAGTAGATATATTAATTCGTGAAAGGCTCTACAAACCTTTTCACGATTCTCATCATTGTCTGGAACTTGAGAAAGTATTTTATTTTTAAAAGATTCATATTGTATCATAAAAAGATCATACATTTCTTGACCATTTCCATGATTAGGAACATAGTTAATTATTTGTGAGGTCATGCGGTTGATTGAGTCTAATGATAAATACATATCATCTAAACATAAGTCTTCATTATATAAATCTAAAAGAGAAGTCCCATCCTCATTACTATAAATAAAGAAGTCTTTGATGTTTTCCATCATTAATCTGTTTATCAATGGTGAATTTGGATTTTGAGAAGTTTTTGGATAAAAGATCAAATAACCCATTATGTGATAACACCACCAAAGGAATGAACCTCTCTTATAAAATTTTCCAATAGCATTCATATAACCTTTCAGACCTCTTACACGACAAACATTAATAATATTTTCTTCACCTATCATTTTTGCTATTTCCATGAATCCATCTTCTGTAAAAAGATTATTCCATGGTCTACTGTTAAGAGTTTCACTTTCATTATCCCATAGTCCATACCATTCTTGAGTGTCTGTTTCTTCACCTACTCTAAGTTTCTCTTGAACATACCTTGCCCAGCTTTGATCTCTTTCTTTTTTCAGAGAAGCATCTTTTATTATTTTTTCTGATTGTGCGAAGTTTCCACCTAGTGGAGGACATATCCATGGAGAATCTACATCTACTAAGGGAACATCGGGATATGGATCATCTGACATATCATAGGTTTCAATGACTGGTCTGTATTGATTTGCTAATCCATGTGATAATCTCCATGTTCCATGAACCTTTTCTGTATCTAATTTTATCATTAATTCATAACCCGTATGGTTTTTATCAGAAAAAGATAAGAAAGTGTCTAAATAATCTTTAAATCTAACTTGTACCATATTATGTCTTCTAGCATTTTCTTTAAGGGTATCTTCAAAAAACTTTCCAGAATTAAAGATATCTTTTACATCTTGTAAAATAGAATTACATAAATTTACTGTCCTGACACTTGGAAGGGCACGACTAGAACGATCTAAACCTGCCAAATATTGTGATTGTCTTGGATCTATTCTAGTAGCTAATGATCTCATAAATTCTTCAGGTATATCATCAAAATGAGGGGATGTCATAGTTTTTAATTTTTTACTACGTCTCTTTTTATCTCTTTTCTTTTTGCGATACGTTTTTCTTTTGACCAGTTCATCATCAACTTGTTTCATAACATGTAGACGACTCTTTTCACCTATGATTGGATTAGAAGTTACATAATCTAATTTTTGTTTATCTTTTATACCTGGATAACTTAATGGATCTGCTAATTTTTGTTTTTCCAAACTAAAAAAACGATCATATAATTCATCTGAAGCTACTTCTTCAGGGTCAAATCGCATATCTACTTCATTTTTAGCAAAGTATCTATCATTTTCATCTGTATCTCCAGATGGATCTTCTGATGAATCTTGAATAACGGATGATTTAAATCGTTTTTTTTCAAATGGATTTTGTTTAACCTTAGATTGTTTAGAAGCTAATGATTTACTCCTTGCTTTTTGTTGTGACTTCTTCCTTCTTCTTTCACGGGCCTGTTGGCTTCTTTCAGTAGCAGTGAGTTTTTTAGGCATAACTATAATATATGTATTATTTTATTCTAAAGTTATACGAACACCTTTACTAACTTGTTCTTGTGGTGGTGCTGAAGCAGTAATGACTTCAGCTTGTGGGGGAGGAGAATAAGGTTGAGATACTTGAAAATGTTCTGATTCTCTATTACCAGAATTCATAAATTTATCTTTATGCTTACAGCAAACTAATAATCCTGTCCCTAAACCACCTATATAAGATAATATGTTTATTAAAAAAAAATCTAATGCGCTAATTTCCATTGATATATATTATCTATACTTTTTTTTTAAGATTCACCTATATGTTCTAAATGTCTTTCATAATAAGGGTTTGTCATATTGATCATTGGTATCGCTTGAACAGGATGATTTGACTGTAGTATGAGTGAAAGATATGTATAGAAAAATACCATCTTTACCATAAAGTCAAAATATAGTTCTACGCCTTTCATAGTTTATTATTGAAAGTAATATAAAGGTTATATCAAATTTATAAATATTATGGATAAAAAAGTTGAAAATATTTTCAAGATAAACAAAGTTCTTGAAAAAGCAAAAATATCAAATGAAGGATACAACTCAATGGAAGTAGGTTTTTTTGCCAGAGATAACAGACAAAAATTATTCGAATTGGATTTCAAAGAAATTAAACCACTTCCTAAAGGATTAAATTGTAGTGTAAAATCTATTTATGAAATACTTGGTAATATGGAAACAGAAATATATATAGGTGAGTGGACAATCATGACTATTACAAGAGCATTAGAAATATATGAAGAGTATACAAAATCGGGAAGAAAAAATGTATTTGATTTTGGTTTCAGATATATGGGTATGGGTCATATTGAAGTTGTTTCTTGTGATTTAGAAGATTTTAAAATATTCTTTCATCCTGCTGGAGGAAGCAATGGATATGACCGAGAAGATAACTTTAATGATATAGTAAAAAATGGTCCTCAAAAATATGCTGAATCAAAGATATCTTTTGATGATTGGTTTTATAAGATTGAGACAAATATTGAAGAACCGATGTAAAAAAAATTTATGTTTGTAGATATAATTTATGGTTTTAGACTAGAATGACTTACATGAAGGTATCAATCATCTTGTTAAGAAGGTGATTTACGTTGGCATCACTTAGAAGGGCTCGGTTACGCATGATGATAGTTTCAAGCATGAAACGTTCAGCCCACTTCTTGCGTTCCATCATGTTCCAGAAGATGTTGTCACCGTAGCAGTAGTAGAACTCCTTCTTGGTGTAGAATCCTCCATCAAATGGATCAAAGCGACGTTCAACCCAGTCATCGTAATCTTCATCCGGTTCAGGCCAGTCTTCAGCTTCAGAATCAAATGAACTTTCGGTAGTGTAAGAAGAATCCGAAGTGTAAGAAGATACTGATGACGAACCTGTTGTAGTGTAAGAGCTAGATGTAGTTGCGAAAGAAGCAAGTGAAGTTACATCGCTGTCAGAAAGACTCCGAGGTGTTTCAGCGTAGTCTTCTTCAACTTCTCCATCTTCAACTTCTCCATCATCAAGAATTTGATTCACTACGTCGTTTACGAGTTCATCAGCGAAGGTGTCTTCAAGAGACTTCTCAAGTTCTCGCCAAGAATCAAAGTGATCCGGTGTTGTAAGGTTGTCCTGGACTTGATCTGCTGAAGTATCTTCGTGCGTGTAATGGGCATCCGGCTGAGTAACATCAAACCATCCATTCATCCCCATAATCTCATATGATGTCTTGTAAGGGCCATCACATGTTGGTTCAAAGACAGGGAGGTTGTCTAGGTGTGTTGAGTTCGGGAAAGCATCCTCGTAGTGGTAGTTGCGACCTGGTTGTTGAGAACCTCCGAGTGGAACACGGTGCCAAGGAGTGGTATTCGCTTGTGTCCTTGAAGACCCATCTTCTGGAGAATGAGGGATAAGAGGATAGCAGTATGCTGCGGCTACTTCTTCCGCCGTATTTCCGGCAGAATTCTTGAGGTAGAGGTAGATCCACTCGCGCTTGTTGAAGTCCTCTACGATGGATTCTTCGTATATTCCATTGGGACGAGAGAAGTCACCCTTAATGGTGTTGTATTCGTTCGTGCTGAAAATAGGACTTGTGCTGTAGGTGATGTCCTCAACACGGTAGACATGTCTGAGGTTTCCGGGGAATGCCGTCGTATTACATCCCTCGTAAAGCTTGACAGTCCTTGACATCGGATTGCCTGCGAAGTCCATTCGGGTATGTCCGACAAACTCATTGTCTACCGGATACCATCCAACCGCGTTGAGCTTGTTGGAGAGGATGTACCACCGCTTCCCTTCCGGAGTGTTCATGATCCGGAAGACGCTCCCATCTTGTGAGAAGAAGACCAAGTCGGTGCGGTTTGTAAGCGCTCCTGAAGGATCGTCTGGGTTCATCTTCATGCTGTCAACGAAGGTGTAGAAGTTGCCGTTCTGGAGAGTGTTGGTCATGGTAGCCATCCTCTTGGTGGTCGTAGTGGTGTCTGTGAGTGTCTTGGAACTGTTTTTTGTCTTTTCTGAGTTTGTTAGCTTTCTTTTCTGTGTTCTGTGGTTTCTTTGTTGTTTAGATACAACCTATTCTGTATCAAGTTTCAAATTTAAATTTGATAAATGTATAAAAGAAAGAAATAAAAGATGCCAGATTACTATTGTGAAGGAAATCTCATAGTCCACACATCCTCCTACGAACACGAGCCCGAGCCAGAACACTGGAAAGAAAGCTGACAGGACATACGAACAAGGACCCTACCAAGTTTAAGAGTGAAGAGTTCCCCTCACTAGGATGAATGACATCGTGGTTATAATGATGGGGATGATGATGTCATTGTTATGCGAATCATGTATCAAAGATACTGGAATAAGTCTTTTACACCTTTGAACATTTAAAACGCCGATTTATTAAAATTTGATTTTTTTAATACATTGTTACTAAGGGTATAAAAATGAATAATATAAACGACAAAGACAGTTTAATTTACAAGAATGGTCTTAAAAGAACTCAAAATATTAATGAAAAATTAGAAAAATCTAGAATATCTGATTTAACCACTGGTTTAAAGTTAGGTGGTCCTAAAGAAGATATATTATCTCATCTCAAAAAAGGCCCTGCTAAAAATCTAGTATGTGTTTTTTTCAAATCTGATATAAAATGTGATTGCTGTGGAATAGAAAAGAGTAACACTATTCAATTAGATAGAGCACATTGTAATGAAGATGGTTGTGACAGAGCATCTCTTTTGAAGGAAGCGATTGATATATATTATAAAGATGAAAATACTTTAATTGAAAGCAAAGCAATTTTAAGAAGTTTTCTTAGACTTCATATTGGAAAACCACTTTTCATATTATGTAAAAAATGTCATCGTGAATACGATAAGGGAAACTAATCAGCGTTTTAAATGTTCAAAGGTGTAAATGTTTTCCTTTTCATCAATATCATAGGTATTTACTACATCATACAAAAAATTCATATAGAAATTAAAATATCATTCAACTAATTACACCTTCCAAATTTGAATATAATTATAATTATTTATGATAATAAATAATTTGAATATAATGTGCGATGGAAACGATGATACTTACTCTTCATGGGGGAAAGTCGTTTCAACAAAAGATGAATCATATCTGAAGAAAGAACAATTGTTTAAGGATATTGAAAGAGAAGTGATAAATAAAAGTCATAGTATAGATATGACAACTATGAAAACAAATAATGGAGAAACACAAAAACCTGAAAGAGTATCAATACGAATTATAAAAGATGTATTAGATGATATGGGTCTAATGTATGAATGTGCTGGATCACAACAATCAAAAGATTTTAGAAATGTCTGTAGACCAGGTAGTAGTGTTGTAATTAATCTTGAAATTAAGAAAACAGATGGGACAATAGTATATTTCAATGATACATGTCCATCTATTGATATTTTCTATATTATAATGTTTACAGGGAAAAAATTCAAAAAGAAAAAAGATATTCCTCCTAAGATTATATTTATTAATGGTTATGAAGTTTTGAAAGATGATGAAGAACTTATTTATATGTTTAAGTCTGATATGGAAACTATAAAAAATAAATGGGGTCGGAAAAAAATAGGTGATTGTGCGAAAAGATTTAAAAGGATGAGTGTTTATCCTAGACCAACATATAGAGCAGATATAAGTGATTTATTAAATTAATTATTTATTAGTCTCTCAACAATCATCTGAATGAGTGGTGGAGGAACAGCATTTCCAATCTGTTTAATCTTTTTACTGGTATTACCTGATATCTTATAATCTGCTGGAAAACCTTGTATTTGTTTTAGTTCATCGGGTAGTAAACATCTAAGATAATTACCATTTTTATTTTTTAGTGGTACAAAGAATCTTGGACAATGTGCGTATGAACATATAATAGTATTAATTGGTTTTCTAATATCGATAATTTCTCCTCCAACATCTAATCTCCTTCCGAAATGAAGACGATGGGGTCTAGCTTTCCCTTTACGGACATAATCTCTTTTTTTAGCAAGACCTACTAAATTTGGATGTGGATTGTTTTCTCTTTCATCATTACTCATATTTGTGATTATACATTCATAAGGGATATCATCAAAATCAAAATCTAGATCATCTGGTTCTATCTTTATAGCACCTTCCATACTAAATTGGATAATATCTTTTAGATCTCCATACTTTCCTTCACTTTCATAGGGAAAGTTAAATTCTTGTTCTAAATCACTACGAATACCAACAATAATAAGACGTTCTCTATTTTGTGGAACACCTATATCTAATTTACTACACATATACACTTCATAATGAATATTATAACCTATGTTATTAAATTCGCTTTCAATTCTATCAATATATAAATCACCATCAACATTTTTTCTACTTAGTAAACCTTTGACATTTTCTCCTATAATGTATTTTGGTCGTATCAGGTCTGTAGACCTTAAAAATTCTCTAAAAAGTGTATTACGAGGATCATCTGGAAGCTTTTTTCCAGCATGTGAAAATCCTTGACATGGAAAACCAGCAAATATAAGATCTACATCATCTTTGTATTCTAGAAATTGATCATCGGTTGTTTTTGTTATATCTCCACAACCAATGAGTTTTGTGTTTGGGAAATTTAGTTCATGTGTTTCTTTCATTTCTTTCTCCCATTCTGAATAGGCTACTAATTCAACTCCAGCATTTTGAATACCGAGTGAGTCGCCACCCATACCTGAGAAAAGACTAATTGCTTTAATCATTTTTAATGTTTATAATGTATACTATAAAATATATTCAAATTTTTAAATAAAGGTCTTTATAAAATATATATAAAGATATAAGGTAACATTAATATATATAATAATATATGATTGAAGTTGTTTGTCGTAATTCGAACAATAATCTCGTTCCAATTAAGGGAGAAAGAAATTCATTCCGTTTACGCCAGCGAGCCAAGGATTGGCAAGGATGTAAGGTAAAACCTCTACGTTTTATTAGTTTTAAGGAAGCACAAAAAATTTCTAAGAATAAGATTATTTATCCTACCGTTACATGGTATTCTGTAGCGAAGATTTAATATTTAAAAACATATGAAGATTATTATATAAATGATTCTAATCTTACTAAGTTTACTTCCGTATGTTATGGGTGATATAGTTATGGAAGACCATAGTCCACCAGGTAATTTTACATTAGGTGAAAATATTATAATGAGTTCTTTATGGGCAATGGGGTTATGTACATGTATTGGAAAAGTATGTGAATACAAAAAGAAAATACCTGTCTTGGTAAATCCTGAAGATGGAAAATATTATGATGGAGGACATAAAACATATCTTTCTATAGTTCCTAAAAATAAAGAAGAGTTGGAAAAATTTAAAAAGGACATCAATGAAGTGAAACGAGTCATAACATATTTAGAAAAACAAGAAGAATATGAAAAAGAGAATGAAATTTTTAAAGAAGGTGTGACAGAAGACATAAAATATAAATTCGGAAGTGGAGAAATTCGTTCAAAAGTAGATGGTAAGTATTATCATGGAATGAGAAATGATGATAATAATACATATAATGTTAAAGAACCCGACTATAAGTTTTTTGAAAGAAAAGATGATAAAGTTGTTAAATGGAATATAGGAACAAAAGATCACGATGAATATTGTCATAATTGTTCATTAGACATTGAAAATTCAAAACGTCGGCGTGTATATGATATATATAAATGTAATGGACATACTATTTAATCTATCTGAAAATCAATATATAAAATACATCTTTCTTTATCAGTTATATTGTAAGCTGAATGAAGGTATGTTGAATCAAAAATAATAACTTTTCCGTTTTCTTCTTCTTTTTTTTCACCATTCACAATAAGACAACAATTTTTCTTATCTGGGACATCGATACCTAAATGATAGGCTAAACTACCATATTTAATTCCAGTTGTATCTGTATGAGGATTGATAACAGAATTTGGAGTCATAAGAGAAAATCCAGCTATTCTGATACCAGGTATAGTATTCAACATCGCAGTTGTGAGAGGACACAATTCAGAATTCTTACCAAGTGCTACATCTTTATACATTAATCCCCAATTTTTCCAATCATCATTTGCTACATTATCATCTTCAGACCAAGCTGAATGCCAACCATAGTCTTGAAAATGTTTTTTTGCTAATTCATCTAGTTCTCCCCCATTATACCAATCCGCTTTTTTCCTGCTTTGAAAATTTATCATTTTATCTTTTGGTAATTTTTTATATTCATTCGCAATAATATTCCAATGTTTTTGTAAAATATTCATTTTGTTATAGTTTTCAGGAGGATAATAAACTTTTTCTGTATGATTATAATAGTGATAAACGCTTGCTATTACCAAACAAACTATTAATAATGTTAATGAGTGATCCATATAATAGTAATACGATTTTAAATTTGAAAAAAAAATGTAGACTCTTTAAGGATAGCTCTTGTCATGTGTAGTCTAAAGAAAATTTGAAACTTACAATGTAGAGAATGTAAACTTACAAACAAAAGACTAAAGAACAGAATCACAGAACAAACCTACTCAAAGATGTCCTCCAACATGACTCCCAGTGAGAAGGCTGTGAGGAACATGGAGAAGAAGGCGAGGACGAAGGAGAGGAAGGCCATGGAGCATCCAGAAGGGTCTGAGGAGCAAGCACAGTATCTTCGTGAGAGGGATGAGTGTAACGACAAGGCAGCTGAAATGCGGAGAAACATCGCAATGAATGCTAAGAACAATGAGATGAAGGATATGAAGAAGATTGCCGAGGCAACCAAGAGCGACGACCAGCTTCTGAATGAAGCTATTCGGCAAGCAAGGCGGGAACGTAATGAGGCTGAAAAGCTTCTGAAGGAGGAAGACATCAAGGAAGATGAAAAGCGGGGTCGCAGGGTGGAACTGAAGAGCAAGGTGTCTAAGATGCGAGCGCGAGGGAAGGAAGGGAATGAAGAATTTCACCGTATCAGAGGAGAAGCTGAAGAAGAAAAGAAGGTTGAAAAGGATGTATTCTCTAAGGAATACCGTGAGAAGCATCCAGAAGCGACCAACTCTGAGATTCAGAAGGAATTTGTCCGAAAGACGAAGCTGGACAATCGTGAAGAGAATATTGCTGGATTCTTTGTAAAGAACATGACTGATATCACCGGCGAAGAACCAAAGAAGGTCTATGAACATTACAAGGATATCAGTAAGGAGTTCATGGAAAGTTCCGAAAACAAGAAGAAGCTGGATAAGATGGTATCAACTGAGAGAGAAGATGTCCTTCAATCATGGGAAGAAGAGGTGAAGGCACTTCTCACAGAAGCCAATTGCAGGTCTCAGTTCGTTGATCAAGTGATGAAGATGACTGGTGGGGAAAAGGAAGAGATTGAGAATGAATATGATGAAGACTACAAGAAGTTCAACATCTTCGCTGAAAGTGAAGGGTATACTCGTCAGAGGGCTGTTGACAAGTATGTTGATATTTCAAATAAGAAGCTTCAGGCTGCTCACCTAAGGTATACGGTTGTAAGTAATCTGATGAAGGAAAAGGGGTTGAATGTTGATGAAGCAAATGATGAATTTGACAATATGATGAATGTGATGAATCAAGAACAATCTGATGATCCAGTCCCAGAAGAACCAATGTGCCTCCCATGTAAGTAAGCCTTTCTAAGATAAAAAACAATAAACATAAATTTTTTTACATTTTAAAAGAAAACTTTTTCCTCGCACCTTCCCCTTTTATTTTAGTTCTTTTTCCGAGGTGTTTAAAATATTTCTCTGATAATTTAAATTCTTTTGGTTTTTTATCTTTGAGAACTTTTAAACGGACATACATTATCATACCAACTTGCCATATCCTTTTATGTGGATATTCGTCCTTCTTGTATAATCTTTCTAACTTTCTGATAGTTTTTTTGACATCTTTTATTGTTTTATATTTAATTGGAATTGTATCGGAAGGATCTTTGTCAATGTAAACATCGAATGATTTATCAGGGTTATCGGGATTGTATAAAAAATCCCTTTTATCCCTTTGTTTTCTGATTGTTTTCTTTTCTCTTCCTCCTTTTTGCCCTTTACAGATATCTTTTGTTTCTCCTAAACCATATTTTTTATCAATGTATCTCATATCTTTTGTGAGCTTACGACATTCTTCTGGTTTCTTATTTTTACGATAAATACGTAAGACATTAAATCTTGCTTTTTTCGCTACAGCGGCTTCTCTTCTAGATTTTTTCGTTTTATTTTTTTCTCGGTTGATACCTTCTTCAATGGCTAATATCCTTTTCTTTTGTGGATCACTTAATTTATATTTATGTTTTTTATTCTTGTATGTTAGTAGTCTTAGTTTAGGCAGAGTATTTTTTATTCTATTAGTGCGTTTCCTTTTAACTGTCTTCGCCATTAATACTTATAATATAGATATTAAAAAAAAGAATATAGGTATAATAATATGATTTTATTAGATGGGAAAAAGATATCAGACGAGATAACTGAAAGATTAAAAGATGAAATCCAAGGTGATATAGATACTCCCGGACTAGCTGTTATACTAATTGGATCTAGGAGAGACAGTATTAAATATATTGAAGCTAAAAGGAAAGTATGTAGAGAACTTGGAATGAGATTCCGTCTTTTTCATCTTTTAGAAAATTGTGAACAAAACATGATCATACGAAATATAAAAGAATTAAACAATAACCCTACAATAAATGGTATCATTGTTCAACTACCTTTACCAGATGGATTCAAAACAAAAAAAATTTTAGATACAATCCACCCATCAAAAGATGTTGATGGTTTCCATATGATAAATGGAGGAAATCTTTTTTTAAATCGTAATCCAGATTTTATACCTTGTACACCACTTGGTTGTATGGAGCTTATAGATCATTATGGAATTGACGTTGAAGGATTAAACGTCTGTGTGATTGGTTGTAGTAATGTTGTAGGGTTACCACTTTCAATGCTTCTACAACAACGGAACGCAACAGTGACTATGTGTCATATATATACACGAGATTTAAAAGAACATACATTACGTACCGATATGATATTTTCATGTTGCGGTGTAGCTAAAATAGTAAAAGAAGATATGGTAAAAGAAGGTGTAATTATTGTAGATGTAGGAATAAATTTTATAGATGGTAGAATTGTAGGAGATGTTGATTTTGAGAATGTAAAAGATAAATGTAGTTATATAACACCTGTTCCAGGAGGAGTAGGTCCTATGACAATCGCTATGTTAATGAAACAAACAATACAGTCATGGAAAAAGAAAAAAGAGTTATAATATAGTATATGTTTGATTGTTGTCGTTACAAAAAATGTGATTGGTGTAAAAAGAGAAAAGAAGATGTATGGACAATCAAAGTATGGTGTAAATACTATAATATGAATATATGCGAAGATTGCTATGATATAAAACGGGATACTAAGTATTGTCCCTCAGTTACATTAAAACGCGGTTTATTTTTGTAATTACTTATTTCTTTTTTCTCGTAATAATACGTTTTCTTTCTTCTTTACGCTGAGTTCTTCTAGGAACAGAACGCTGAGCCCTTCTAGGAACACTTCTCTGAGTCCTTCTAGGAACACTTCTCTGAGTCCTTCTAGGAACACTTCTCTGAGTTCTTCTAGGAACACTTCTCTGAGTTCTTCTAGGAACAGAACGCTGTGTTCTTCTAGGAACAGAACGCTGTGTTCTTCTAGGGACAGGACGCTGAGTTCTTCTAGGAACAGGACGCTGTGTTCTTCTAGGGACAGGACGCTGTGTTCTTCTAGGGACAGGCTTCTGAACCTTTCTGGTCTGTTTGACAGGCTTCTGAACCTTTCTGGTCTGTTTGACAGGCTTCTGAACCTTTCTGGTCTGTTTGACAG
>Ga0209335_10002882_pt1 | contig 17650 bp, 14 predicted proteins | sample COG_09_FD_184753 | JGI IMG/M metagenome (GOLD analysis project Ga0209335, IMG submission 184753) | Pelagic Microbial community sample from North Sea - COGITO 998_met_09 (SPAdes) (version 2) | ecosystem: Environmental > Aquatic > Marine > Neritic zone/Coastal water | place: Helgoland, sampling...
TGATGAGATACTAAATACAAATTCATATCAAAGTAAATCAAGTATTAATAACTGGGTGGATTCTTCTTCATATTCATTTATTGAAGTATTGAGAGGTAAAGTAAGCTTTGGTTCAATATTGGACAGCTTAGGTTACAAAAGCCTTCCAAGTGAAAACGACTTAAGTCCAGGTGGAATGCGATACTTTTCAGGTGGATATAATACAGCTAGGCATGGGTCTCGAGGTGGTGGTGTGATAAGCGCAATACAGATAGAACTTCCCAAGCCAGGAATACGCGAAAATAAATCTACGTGGTCAAGTTTTTCTAAAACTATAAATTCAACAATAAGTATATATTACAATATTCATCTAAATAAAAACATTGAATATTAATTATTTAAGTTTGATATAAAAATTTCTTCAATATAATTAAATGTCCATTTAGTTAAGTCTACGATTTGATTATTTTTGAATATTCCACCCAATTGGAATTCTTCTGAGGTTGGAAATTGTACAACATCTAATGCAGGGCAAATAACAAGAAAATTGCAACTTTGAGCTGATTCCACCTAGTCAAAAGAATACTCTCTTGCATTTCGTGCATTTCCATGGATTACAAACAAAAGTGGAATGATAAAATCTGATGTGTCTGGTAAATATGTATGAACATCAATAGGTTTATCAGCGAGAGGTGCATAACTATTAAAAGTAAATTTATTGTATCTTAAAGGAACAAGCTTAGATATCTCTTTATCTGTTTCTTCGTTTTCAATAAACTTATCTTTATTATCAGAGCAACCTAATATGAAAATTATAAAGAGTAATGAGATCATATTGAAAATTTTAAAGTGTAAAATAATTTTCAATTAGTTAATATTCGGTTCTTGAGGAGAGTTTTTTATTCATAAACGTTCGTTAAAAATAAAGCATGGAGACTAGAGCAGGAAATAAATAATGTCAAAATTTAAAAATAAATTTATTATTTTATGTCATGGCGCTTTTAACTATGTAAAAAATAAAACTGGTAACATGTTGATTCGCTACCGTCCTGATGAAGTATTGGGAATAATTGATAATACTAAAGTTGGTGAAACTGCGCAGACTGAATTGGGCTATGGTGGTAATATTCCTGTAGTTAGAAATTTTGATGAATGTATATTTAATAAGCCAGATACATTGGTGATTGGTAGTGCCTCGCAAGGTGGCTTCATAACTGATGAATTTCGTACAGAGATAGTTAAAGCTATTAAGTTTGGCTGTAATATAATAAGTGGTATGCACCATTTCTTAAATGATGATAAAGAAATAAGAGATTTAGCAAAAAAATATAATGTTAGCTTAACTGATTTAAGAAAACCTCCAGATCCTCCTAATTTTCCGAAGGGATCTTGGCGGAATCGTCAAATTCCAGTGTTACTTATAGTAGGCACTGATTGTGATTCTGGCAAAATGACTACAGCTTGGGAAGTTGCCGAAAGGTTAAAAGATCGAGGTAATAAAGTTGAATTCATTGGTACAGGACAAACCGGAATATTATTGAGTGGATCAGGTGTCCCCATTGATGCTGTAAAAGCAGATTTTATGGCAGGTGAAATCGAACAATTAATTGATGCAGTACCTGATGATACAGAGTTGGTGATTGTTGAGGGTCAAGGTTCACTTACTAATCAATATTATGCAGGTGTTACGCTGGGGCTACTTCATGGAGCAATGCCGGATTATATGTTAATGACTCATGATCCTGGTAGACCTTTAGATGTAACTGATTACCCAATGTCTTCCATGGGTGAAGTAATGAATCTCCATTTAGACTTAATGAGAAATTTCAAACAATCAAAATTTGTAGGAATAAATTTGTTAACAGTTACTTTTACCAAAGATGAAGCATTGTCCGAGATTAATAAAGTTCAAAGTCAGTACGGTATAGCAACAACAGATTTAATTAGATTTGGAGATGGTGAGTTAATTAATACTTTGGCGGATTTAATATAATGAAATATAATTATTTGTTAGGGTTTGTAATTTTACTTTTTAGTTGCTCTCAATCAATAAATAAATCTAAAGGGTTTTATGTTGACTCTTTAAATAAAGTTGAGAGTTCAAATAAAGAAGTCGCAACAGCGCCAAGATAAAAATTGTTTAATAAAAATGTAGTATAATCAATTAAATGATTAAAATTTTATAAGGAGTTATCATGAAAATAAAAAAATATCTATCTCTCTTAATATTAGTTAGTATCGCATTTGGTCAGCTAAAGTCACCTGAGGAAGTTTTTGGCTTTAAGGTTGGTAGCGATCATAAATTGGCTGATTATGACCAAATGTTAACATTTTATCGACAATTAGCAAATTACTCTGACAGGGTTATTTTAGAAGAGATTGGAAAGACTTCAGAAGGTCAACCAATGTTATTGCTATTTATTTCCACAAAAGAAAATTTATCACAACTAGATAAATGGAAAAAAATTAGTAGCGATCTTGCCCGTGCAAAAATTGATGAAAAAACTGCGCGAGATCATGCTGAAAATGGTAAAGCAATTCTTTGGATTGATGGTGGAATGCACGCGACTGAACGTGCTCACGGTCAAATGACTTCAGAGCTTGCTTATAGAGTTACAACGGAAGAGTCTTCAGAAATGAAAAAGATTCGTGAAAACGTCATCCTACTTCTTATGCCAGTTATGAATCCTGATGGTATGCGTCTTGTCGTTGATTGGTATAAAAAGAATTTAGATACGCCTTTTGAAACAACTGGGCCCCCAGTATTGTATCAAAAATATGTTGGGCACGATAATAATCGTGATTGGTTCATGAATAATATGTTAGAAACCCAAGCTGTATCTTATAAGCTTTACAATGAATGGTATCCACAAATTGTATTTAATCACCATCAAACGGGACCAGCGTGGGCTAGAATATTCTTACCACCATTCTCAGATCCAGTAAATCCAAATATTCATCCTGGAGTGACAACTGGTGTAAACTTAGTTGGAACTGCGATGGCAAACCGATTTGCTATTAAAAAAATGGGTGGAGTTGTATCAAACTTTCAATATAGTATGTGGTGGAATGGGGGTATGAGAACAGCACCATATTTTCATAATCAAATTGGTATTTTAACTGAGACCAGTCACTCAACCCCTACACCAAGATTTTATGACCCTGATTCAATTCCAAAAACCGTAGGCAGTCGAAGAAGTAAAGTTGTGAATACTGGTACTGATATTTTTCTTCCTCTTCCTTGGGAAGCTGGTGAATCACATTTCAGAGATGCTGTTGATTATATGTTAACTGCATCGATGGGTGTGATGAATATTGCTGCAGATTTAAGAGAAAAATGGTTATATAATATTTACTCCATGGGAAGAGATGCCATTGAAGATAAAGGTGAGGATAATGTATTCGCTTATGTAATACCTAATGATCAATGGGATACGTATGAAACTGGAAAGCTATTATCTGTTTTAAGAATGGGTGGTATCGAAGTTAATCAATCAACAAAATCATTCAAGGTTAATAATAAAAAATATCCTAAAGGAACATATATCATTTATACAGCTCAGGCTTTTAGACCACATTTAAATGATATGATGGAGCCTCAATCATATCCAGAGCTAAAAGATGAGAATGGTAATCCAAAAGTACCATACGATTTAGCGGGTTGGACCTTACCTCTTCAAATGGGTGTTAATATTGATAGGGTTAACAAACCGTTTAAGGTCAGCACGAAATCTGTAGATGGTTTATCTGTGTCTATGCCAAATGGTAATATATCAGGAAATGGAAAGAAAGGCTATGTTTTGAGTGCAAATTCAAATGCCTCGTTAATAGCTGTAAATACATTACTTGCCAATGGCGCAGATATATATAGAACAAAAGATGGATCATTTTATATTAAAAATAAAAATAAAAAAGAATTAACTGATCTAGCAAATAGATATAGTCTTAATTTTGAATCTGCTTCGAATGATCTAACTAATTCTAACACTAAAATTAAATTACCTAGGGTAGGTATTTATAAATCATGGCAAGCTAATATGGATGAAGGTTGGACTAGGTGGTTGTTACAGCAATATGCTTTCCCTGTTGATACACTTCATAATAAAGATATTGCGGAAAGAGATTTATCTCAATATTCAGCTATCATTTTTCCTTCACAAAGTGGAAACAGTATTTTAAATGGTCATATGCCAAATACAATGCCAAAAGAGTATACTGGTGGAATTGGTTTATCAGGTACTTTGGCTTTAAGAAATTATGTTGAAAATGGAGGTAGATTAGTTGCTCTTGATGCTTCAAGCGACTTTTTCATACAGCAATTCGGTTTACCTTTGAAGAATGCTGTTTCATCAACACCATCGACTAGTTTTTTCATTCCAGGCTCTTTAGTAAGTATAGATGTGAAAACAGATGATGCCTTGACTCGTGGTATGAAGAAAAAATCCGTTGCTTATTTTGTTCGTAGTCGAGCATTTAGTATTGTAGAAATGAGTAAAAAAGGTGAGGGTGGTGTTGAAAAAAGAAAACAGCCACCATCTCAACCAGTAAAAGTCTTAGCAAGCTACGGAAAAGATGATATTCTACTTAGTGGATGGGCAATTGGAGAAGAAAAGTATATTGGTGGTAAGATTGCAATGGCTGAGACAAAATTAGGCTCAGGAAGTATTGTTTTAATCGGTTTCCGTCCACAATTTAGAGGCCAACCTAGGGGTACTTTTAAATTGTTATTTAATGCCCTTTATTAATTTTTAATATAGGTTATTAAAAAAAAATATAACTGATTATATTAAGCTTGGTCTTTCTTAATTATATGAAAGGCTAAGTTTATTTTTTATTATTTCTTAAAAATATTTTTATTTAATAATTGAGTACTATTTATAATGAAATTATCTTTTACTACTTATCGTATAGAGTGTACACATCCATTCGGAATATCTAGAAGTACTCACAGTTATTATGATATAGTTTATATTTATTTAGAGCATGAAGGTCTTATTGGTAGAGGAGAAGCGGCCCCATCTGGAAGATATAATGAATTCACAAAAGACATTTTAAAGATTTTAAACAATGGGCTTGATTTACCAGAAAAATTTGAAGACCCTAAAGAATTTACAAAATTAATTACACCCCTGTGTTTAGGAATTAAAGCTTTAGAGGTTGCATTTTCTATGGCTGTTTTAGATTGGTGGTGTCAAAAAAAGAATATTTCTTTATGTGAATATTTTGAAGCAGATCCTAATAAAACACCAAAAACATCATTTACTATTTCAATAGGAGATATGGCTATTATTCCTGAAAAAATTAAGGAAAGTGAACCTTATCATATTTTAAAAGTAAAATTAGGAATGAGTATAGACGAAGATAAGGCGATTATTAATGCGATTCGAGAACAAACAGATAAAGTTATTAGAGTTGATGCTAATGAAGGCTGGAGCTTAGCTTCAGGAATAGACATGACCCTTTGGTTAGCCACTCAAAATGTAGAATTCATTGAGCAGCCATTTAAGTCTTCAAACTTAGAAGATACGGCAAGATTAAGAGAAGAATCTCCATTGCCAATTATAGCAGATGAAAATAGTTTAAATTCATCTGATATTCCTAAGATTCATGGAGTTTTTGATGGAATAAATATTAAACTTATGAAATGTGGTAATTTATTTGAAGCGGTTAAAATGATAAAAATGGCTCGTGAAAGAAATATGAAAATCATGCTTGGTTGCATGATTGAATCATCTGTAGGTATTACAGCTGCAGCACATTTATCACCATTAGTTGACTATGCTGATTTAGATGGTAATCTCCTAATAAAAAATGACCCATATTCAGGTGTTAGTATTGACAATGGAAAGTTAATTTTACCAAATAAAAATGGCTTAGGTATTTCTTTATCTTTAAAACATAAAAGTTTAATTTAAATACTTTAAACTTGGAAAAATTATTATGAAAATACTTGGGATAGAACACATCGGTATTGCTGTAAAAGATTTAGACACTTCCGCTCCATTTTGGAACCATGTACTTAATATTGAACACAAAGGTAAAGAAACAGTTCACGATCAAGGCGTTACAACAGATATCTATGATACAAAACAAGGTAAAGTTGAATTACTCCAATCATTAGGAAAGGATACGCCAATAGGTAAATTCCTATCAAAAAATGGTCCAGGAGTTCATCATGTGTGTTTTGAGGTAGATGATATAAATAACGCAATAATTGAACTTAAGAGTTTAAATATTAATATTATTTCTGACAATCCAACTATTGGCGCTGAAGGATATAAGGTTGTCTTTATACATCCTAAAAGTACGGGTGGCGTATTAGTGGAACTTGCTGAAAAACCTTAGTTTTAATTTATCTCTTTAGAACTTTCAGTTATATAATTCCAAGTTGCCTTTAAATGTTCGATAGTCGTTGAAGTTTGCCCAACAGAAAATCTAATAATATACCGATTATTAAGTTTTGTGTGAGTCAAGTATGCTTTTCCACTTTCATTTATTCTATTAAGTAATTTTTCCGTAAAAGCATTGCCATTAATATGTCGAAAGCATATCAATGTTAATGGGGTAGGTGCAACTATCTCAAAATTTTCATCGGATTCTATCCATGAACGAAGAACTTTAGTATTTTCCATATGACTTCTAATAAATTCTTGTAATCCACTAATGCCATAATAATTAATAACTTGCCAAAGCTTAAGAGCACGAAAACGTCGTCCTAATGGAACTCCCCAGTCTCTTAAATCAAAGACAGACTCCGAATTACTAGTTTTATTTTTTAAATATTCAGGAAGAATTGACATGGTGTTAATAAGCTGAGTTCTATCAGCTACATAAAACACACTACAATCAAAGCTGGTAAGCATCCATTTGTGTGGGTTAAAATTATAACTATCAGCAAAATCTAAACCTTTGTGAATAAAACGATATTCTTCACATAAAGCAGCAGGACCAGCCATAGCAGCATCTACATGAAGCCAAATATTAAATTCTTTACAGATTTTTCCAATTTCATCTACAGGATCTAATGCTGTACTAGATGTTGTACCTACCGTTGCGCATACAAATATTGGTTTTAATCCTTTTTCTGTATCTTCTTCAATTAATTGACGAAGATGGGAGGAATTCATTGCAAAATTTTCATCAACATTAACCATGCGCATATTGTTTTTACCGATTCCTGCTATCTTTACAGCCTTTTCAATAGAAGAATGGGCTTGTGATGACGTATAGACTACAAACTCTGCATTTACTCCATTTTCATTAGTTTCTCCATTTGATGCTTTTTCGCGCGCAGAAAGAAGGGCAACAAGACTAGCGCTTGAGGCTGTATCTTGAATAACACCACCACCTTTAGAATTCGATTTGAATTTTTTAGGAAGGTCCATCATATCTATTAGCCAATCTAAAACATGAGTTTCAAGTTCTGTACAAGCGGGGCTGGTTTCCCAACTCATACCATTTATGCCTAGACCTGTTGAAATTAAATCTCCAAGTATAGCAGGTCCACTTGTTGCACATGGAAAGAATGCATGAAAATTGGGTGACTGCCAATGTGTGATTCCAGGCATTAAAATATTCATATCCTCTAGAATATCATCATGGTTTCGTCCTTCAATTGGTGCTTTATCTGGAAGTTGGGATCTAATATCGCCTGGCTTAACCTGAGATAAGACTGGATATTCTTCTATATGTTCATAATAATCAGCAATCCAGTCGATAACCTTATAACCTTGTTTCCTAAATTCTTCTGTATTCATGTGTATTTTTGTACTGTTATTCATGTTTTACCTTAAAAAATATGTTTTTATATACAAAAGAATTTAGATTTACCTATGGTAACTCTGAAAGATATTGTAGATGCACATAATCGGATCTCACCTTTTATTCATCGAACGCCAGTTTTAACAAATAAAAGTCTTAATGAATTGAGTGGTGCTGAGCTCTATTTTAAATGTGAAAATTTTCAAAAAGCTGGATCATTTAAGATAAGGGGCGCAACAAATACTGTTGAACTTTTAAATCAAGACGAATTAGATAAAGGTATTGCAACCACATCCTCTGGAAATCATGGAGCTGCTTTATCAATGGCAGTTTCAAGAAAGAATAGAACGACTAAAGTCGTCATGCCTCATAATACACCTAAGATTAAAGTTAGGAATGTTGAAAGAAATGGTGGTGAAGTCATTTGGTGTGAGCCGGATCAAACATCTCGAGAAAATGTTCTTAAAGATTTAGTAACAAAAACTGGTTCTACAGTAGTTCATCCTTATAATGATGAACGAATTGTTATGGGTCAGGGAACTGCTGGAAAAGAATTGATTGAAGATTGCCCAGACTTAGATGCGATTATTTCACCTGTAAGTGGAGGTGGATTATTAAGTGGAACGCTTATATCAGCTCAAGGAATGAATCCAAGGATAAAAGTTTATGGTGCCGAGCCATTAGAAGCTGATGATACATTTCTTTCTCTTAAAAAAGGACAAATAGTCCCAAATAAATCTGTAAACACAATTTGTGATGGTTTGCGTGCTCAGATTGGAACAATCACTTTTCCAATCATTCAATCTTATGTTCAAGAAGTTATTACATTAACAGAAGAAGAAATTATCGAATCGATGAAAATGATTTGGGAAAGAATGAAAATTGTCGTTGAACCTTCATGCTCTATCACTCTAAGTGCAGTCCTAAAATCAAGAGATTTATTTGCAGGGAAAAAAGTTGGGTTAATTATTTCTGGAGGAAATGTTGATTTGGAGCATTTACCTTGGTCAAGATGATTTTTTTAATTTTTTTATCTCTTACTTTGGCCAATGCTCAAGAAGTAAATGTAAATTTTATTTTTGATCAAAATGCAAATAGTCGTTCAGCTATAGATTTAATAGAAAAGGATACAATTGATATTGGTGAAGTAATTTATACTTATCAATCTCAGATTGAGTACGCACTAACTTGGCGCTCTATTGCGATAGAAACATATGAAAAATTCAATAATAAAGATGTTTTAACTGGTGCAGATTTGAATTACCTCAATTATGCTATTGAACAGTATAGAAAAATGAGGGCACCTCTTTTTAAAATTATATCTAGATATGCACCATACACTAACAAGAATGTTTCAATAAAGGTAAATGATGATAAGCCCACTCAATACTTCGCCAAAAAGTCAATATGGAGCTCATCTAAGAGAGAAGTTATTTCTGTAAATCCAAATGATCAACTAGGACAAGCGGTTATTAAACAAATAAAATTAGGTTTAGTTTTTGCTCTTTTACTGTATGATAATTACCTAGTTGCAATGGCGCCATTTGAAGAAAATCAAAAATTACGCTTTGTTATAAATGAGTCAGGAGTAGAGCCTGAGAATAGAGGCTATCTAGCTGAAGTTTCAGAAAGCTATACAGATACAAAAAAATTAAGACGTTTAGTTAGCGCTATTAATTTTAGTTACCAGATATCAAAGTGGGAGAATCAAAATAAAGACTCTCCATTTTTAATTGATGATGCAGATAATTTTTATTTAAACCAGCTTATTTCTGGAAGTTTTTCTTATAGAGAAATATTGCAAATGGAAGAGAATGATATACAGCCTAATTTTAAGATTAATCGTTTTAATGTTATTTCAAATAAACTTTATGATCGTATTAAAAAGATAAATAAAAATGGAACTGAGTTGGTTAGTAAAATGTTTGGAAATACTGCAGGAATGATAGTTGTGAGAAGAGGTACGATGGAATCGTTATCAGATGAAGAAAAATCTGAAATTGTTCATAAAATGGAGCCAATGGATATTTTATTGGAGAAAGCTCCTTTCCGTTTAACAGATTATTTTATACCGGGGTATTGGTGTCATGTTGGAGTTTGGGCTGGAAATGAAGAACAACTAAAGTCCTTGGGCGTATGGGATAGCTTATCTCACTTATATGAATTAGCCGTTGAGAGATATGCTTATAATGGTCCTAGTTTTCAAACTTCTATTCGCTCAGGACATAATATTATAGAGTCACTTCGTCCTGGAGTGCAGATAAATACATTGCAGAATTTTTTAAATATTGATGATTTAGGCGTAATTCGTTTTACAACTCAGTCGGATATAGAGAAAAAAACATATTTATTGAATGCATTTAGTCAAATTGGAAAGAACTACGATTTTAGTTTTAATGTTGAATCTACTGATGAAATAGTTTGTTCAGAATTAGTTTATGCCTCTTTTGAAGATTTAGTATGGGATACAAAAAAACAATTGGGGCGCTATACTATCTCTCCTGACCAAGTTGCGCGAAAATTAATCACAGATAAACGCTTTGAACCTGTATTATTATATCTGAATGGAAATTATGTGGATGGAGAATTAAAGACAGTTTTTAATGCTTTATTAGATTAATAAATTAAATGGATTATTATTTATGACTCGTTTTCTTATGTTAATATTTTTAGTGTCAAACTTATTTTCTCAAACTCAAGTGGTTATTGAAGAAATTATGTTTATGAAAGCGCCATATGTTGGTGAAATCAAAACAACAACTCAAAAGTTTGCTTCTAAAGACTTTTACAGACAAGAATCTTCTCTGAAAGTAGACCGTTTTATAATAAGAATGGCTATGGGTGGAAATAAAAAATATGGTACTATACTAGATGGCAATAGTCAATCTAGAATTGTCTATGATGCTGAAGACAATCAATATGCATTTGAATCTTTTGACCTAATACGTGATAATGATGGAAAGCCAACTTTAAAAGGGATGGAAGAAAATATGAATTTTGGTGCTAGTTCAAATCGGCGAAATAATAATGAAGCAGCAGCAGAAGATAGTAGTGCAAATGATGAATCTGAAAAAGAAGCAGAAACTATAATTGAACGTAATATAACAGATGAGATGAAAGTCATAGCAGGTTTAAAAGCAAAAAAAGTTATTACTTCAATTAAAAGTTCAGAACGCAGTGTATTATTTGAAGAATGGTTTACTACTGATACATTATTATTAAAGTATGCATTGAATAAAGAAATAGAACTTATTGAAGCTTATGGTGGACAAAAACAAAATATGCCAAGGAGTATTTCTGAATCAATGCTAGATAGATCAGAAGAAGACTATGAATCTGTTGAAGGAAGTTTATTGAAATATTCTATGGAAATGAAGAATGAAGATGGTAAAGGTTTTAAAATGGAATGGGAATTAAAAGATATAAAAGAAATACCCTTTAATAGCGATGATTTTGAAGTGAACAGAAAATATAAAAAAGTTGAGAAACTAGATTAAATCTAATTTTTTTTCATATTTTTTATCCATTGACTAACTAGCTCAACTCCTTCTTTGTGTACCAACTTTCGTCCTAACTCAGGCATCATAATTCCAGGATCTTTTGAAAGCATTCGCTTAATCATTATGGATTTTTCAGGACTTCCCGGTGAAATAGTGTATTTTAAGTTTCCTGTCGCTCGCCCAGCAGCTACAGGAGGTTTGTAGATTCCTAAACGCGTTTTATTCTTTTCTTCAATATTTAAGAATAAGCCAGAAGTCTCTCCTGGTGCTCCAAGCCGATGACAGTGTGCGCAATTAATATCAATCCATCCTCGCGCACGTTCTTCTAGAGTTCCATCATTTGGATCATTATAGTTAGGAGTGTGTGAAATAGTAGATATTTCAGGTAAGTTATTTATCATATCTAATATAGACCATTTTTTTAACTGGTTCATTGAGCCTTCAGGGTATTCATACTCATGATTTAATAGTCTTGCTTTAGTACCAATTGGCTTCATTTTGTTCTGATTAACATGACACCCTTTACATTGATTAAAGTTGGGTACACTATAATTAAAACTTTCTTTATTGCCTTGATTATTAATAAATGATACATCTAATCTTTCTCCAGCAATTTCTAAAAAGGCTTCTGTTTGAGTTTTATTCCAGACATAAGGATAACCAATCCATCCTTCAGGAGTATTAATTAGTAGACGTGTTTCCATCAAACGAATATTTTTTTCAGGGTATCTTATATCAGTGGGGTAATGAAAAGATTTAATTAACGTAGAGCCTACTGGGTAAATAAATTCTTCATTTGATTGATATAATATTTGCTCTCCTTTTGGTAAAACTACAAAACGCGATTTTATAGCATAATCACTAAATAATTTAGCAGAAACTTCATAAGGGAGAACATTTTCACTTGGTTGTTGTTTAGCTAGGTCACCAACAAAAAAACCATAATCTGAAAGTTTTGGTTTAGCATACTTTAATGGATTGCTACTAAAAGCAAATCCAATAAATAGTAAAGCAGTTAAGGCCTTACATACTACTTTATACATTAGTATGAATTTGAAGAGATATTATGATTAGAAATACACTTAAAATCAGATTTATCTTCAGAAAAATTTGATATAAAGGGGGAGTACCAATTTTTAAAATTATGTTCTATGTCTAAATTAGTAAATTTAGCTTCAATATTATTTTGTAAACATAAACCTTCAGAGACATTTGGATCTTGCATACCATCATAAATAATATCAGGGATTGTACGGCCATACTTTATTGCCATTAATTGTCCTATTTCATAATCAAGAGTTGGTAGTCCAACTTTTCTATCAAAATTATTATTATAAATATGAATATTTGATGTGTAAGGGTTATATGTTTTATCAGTCATAGGTTCTTCAGTTATAAAATAGCTAACGATACCTGTTCCAACACTTTTATTGTTACGTATGGTATTTTCATATATATGGACATTATCAGCAGCAAGTATCATTACTCCAGTTCCAGGTAGTATATTGCCAACAATATTGCCTGGTGGAGCAAAATTATTTAAATTATTATTTTCAATAAGGTTTTGGTAAACATGAATATTATCACCTTTTATTTGAACAAGATCTGGCAAATCAAATACTAATATGCCTCCTGTGTTTTCATACGAATGATTCTCGTAAACTTTGGCATTAATAGAATTTTCTATTTCAATTCCAGCTACATTATGAAACGCTTTAGAATTTCTTACAATAATATCCTTTGATTGCCCTACATAGATGCCTGCATCAGAGGCTCCAATTGCAATACAAAACTCAATAAGAACATTTGTGCATTGTACAGGATAAAGACCATAAGCTCCATTTGAAGGTTTTGGTCCACCAGTCCATTCTGCAGTAATTCCTCTAAATATTATCCCATCGACATATTGAGTTTTAATGGCATCACCTTTTGAATCTCTAACTGTAAAATCTTCTAAAGTGATATTTGATGAATTAGTAATGCTAATTCCTTGAGCGCCTTCAACTTGATTGATAAATGAAAGAATTGATTTATCCATACCATAACCACGAATAATTAAATCTTTCTTTCCATCTATTGAAAGTGTTCCTATAATATCATGTAACCCTTCAGGAATTATAATAGTGTCTCCTGGCTCAGCAAGAATAAATTGAGTTTGAAGATCTTTCTCAATATCAGAAGCAGAAATCTTTGTTGTTAAAATTAAAGCTAGTATTGTGAATAAATATCTCATCTGTCTAATAATTTAATAATGAATTAACCTATGAAATCAATTTATCTTTATTTTATAACGTAATTAAGAAATGTAGTGTAATCATAAATATATTCTATGGACTGTACTAAATAAAAATATGACATTACATCAAGATAAAGTAAAGCAAGTACCAACAAAGCCCGGTGTTTATTTTTTTAAAAATGATACTGGGGATATAATTTATATAGGTAAAGCTAAGCACCTTCGAAATAGAGTAAGGTCGTATTTTCAAAGTAGTAAGAATCAATCAGCAAAAAATATTTCCATGATTAAGCGAATTGCTGATATTGAATGGATAGTAGTAAGGTCCGAGGTGGAGGCATTATTAACTGAAGCAAACTTGATTAAAAAGCATCAGCCTCATTATAATATTAATCTAAGAGATGATAAGTCTTTTCCATATATACGAATAACGAAAGAGCCATATCCTCGAGTTTTTATCACACGTGAAATTATTAGAGATGGCTCAAAATATTTTGGTCCATATACAGATGTTAGATATTTAAGAAGATCTTTAAAAGCTGTACATAGAATATTCCCTGTTCGTAGTTGTGATTTTTTTATTGATAATAAATCAATTGAATATAAAAAAGTGAGTCTTTGCCTTGATTATCATATAAAAAAATGTCAAGGGCCATGCGAAGGGATAGTTAATGAAAAAGATTATAATGATATGATAAAACAAATTATTCAGTTTTTACATGGTCGTACAAAAGAAACAGAATTATATATACAAAATCAAATGAAGGAATCTTCTAATCAAATGAGATTTGAAGATGCTTTGATTTTTAGAGATCAACTACATGCTATAGTAAAATTTAAAGATCAACAACGAAAAGTAGCAGCTGATTTTGAAGATAGAGATGTTTTTGCTTTAGCTAAAGAAGAAGATTATGGTATAGCTGTAATTGTTAGAATTAGAAATGGACGAATTACAAGTAGAGAAAAGATATCTCTAAGAAATATTGATGATTCTGATGAAGTAATGATGGAAACAATTATTACACGTTTTTATCTAGAAACTGATTTCATACCAAAAGAAATCTCATTACCTAATAATCCAAATAATAAAGATCAATTAATTTCATGGCTTAAAGAAAAAAGAGGAGGAGCAATTAAGCTTCAAATGCCACAAAAAGGAGAACGCGCAAAAGAAGTTCGATTAGCTTTTCAAAATGCAAAATTATTACTGGGTGAGTGGTTAATTAATCGTAAAAAAAGAATGGAATTAGTTCCTAAAATGATAAATCAACTTCAAGAAGACCTTCATATGAAAGTGCCTCCCAGAAAAATCGAAGCATTTGATATTTCTCACTTAGGTGGAACCAATACAGTTGCTTCTATGGTATGTTTTATCGATGGTAAGCCTCGTAAACGTTTGTACAGAAAATTTAAAGTTAAAACCGTTGAGGGTATTGATGACTTTGCGTCAATTCGAGAAATTGTCCATAGAAGATATAAACGACAACAAAAAGAAGGTAAAAGTTTTCCAGACTTAATTTTAATAGATGGAGGTAAAGGCCAGCTATCAATGGCTGTTTCTGCACTTAGAGAACTAGGCCTAGATTATTTACCAATCATTGGTTTGGCAAAGCGCCTAGAAGAAGTGTTTATTCCAGGTAGCTCGGATGCACAATCAATTCATAAACAATCACCTGGATTAATATTGTTAAGAAGGATTAGAGATGAAGCCCACCGTTTTGCAATTACTTTTCAAAAGCAACAACGTACAAAAGAGATTTCACAGTCTATTTTTCATGAAATTAAAGGAATGGGAGATAAACGTGTTAAAAAGTTATTGCTTACATATAAAGATTTGAAAACAATTGGAGATTCAAAACCTATTAATATTCAAAATGATATTGGCGTATCAGAAATAATTGCAAAGACTATTGTTAGTATAGCAAAAAAAAGTAGTCAATAAACTTCTTTAAATAGGTTTCATTTAATCGTATTTTTTATCCTTATTCATAATTATTTTAGCTAGGACTATCAAATGTATAAAAAAGTTATAATTTTATTTTCATTCAGTATTTTATTTTCACAAAATTCTTTTAAAAGTATTCACGAAGATTCATTTGAAGTATCTTCAAATATTTCTGCAAAACTTAATTTATTAAGTAAAACCACAAATATCTATAGTTCATCTAATTTAACTATTTCTACGTTTGCGGGTAGTGGAACTGCTGGTTCAATTGATAGTACTGGTACAAATGCAACCTTCGGTTATATTGAGGGAATAAGTTTAGATTCTAAAGGCAATATTTTTGTTGCTGGTCTAAATAACAATCTAATTCGCAAAATAACTCCTGAAGGTGTTGTCACAACCTTTGCAGGTAGTGGAGCAAGAGGTTCCTTAGATGGAATAGGTATAGCGGCAACATTTAATGGACCTAGCTATATGGCAATCGATTCACTTGATAATATTTATTTGACAGACATAAATACTAATTTAATTAGGAAAATAACGCCAGATGCAGTAGTTACAACTTTTGCAGGAAGTGGAACAAAAGCTACAACTGATGGAACAGGAACTGCGGCTAGCTTTAATTCTCCTTGGGGAATAACAATAGATAGTAATGGAAATTTATTTGTTTCTGAGCTTGCAGGGCATGTTATACGTAAAATTACCCCTGGTGCTGTAGTGACAACTTTCGCCGGTAGTGGAACTGCTGGTTCTATAGATAGTAAAGGAATATTAGCAAGCTTTAAAGACCCTATGGATATTGATATAGATAGTAATAATAATATTTTTGTCGGTGATCGAGGGAATCATAAAATTCGTAAGATAACAAGTGAAGGTGTAGTGACAACTTTTGCCGGAAGTGGAACTGTTGGCTCAGTAGATAATACAGGAATATTAGCAAGCTTTAATCATCCAGATGCATTAACAATTGATAGTAAAAATAATATCTATGTGGCTGATTTTTCAAATGATAATATTCGAAAGATAACTCCTGAAGGTCTAGTTACCACTTTTATTAATAGTGATGCAGGTTTTGATGGTCCAGTTGGTATTGATATAGCTTCAGATGATAGATCTATTTATTTTGCTGAATTCAGTAAATATAAAATCACTAAAGTATTTATTAATACTCCTGTTGTAATTGATACAATAAATGATGTGACCATTAATGAAGATGAATCAACAACAATTTCATTAATTACATCAGATGCAGATGGTGACTCTATAACATTTTTTTTATCTGAAGATAGTCGAACTGAATTACGTTTTGATGGTGACGATGACTATGTAGCTATACCTGATAATGCAAATTTAAATTATGGTACGGATGACTTTGCTTACTCTGCGTGGTTCAATACTGAGTCCATGCAAGGAACTCAGCAAATTGTACATAAAAGAAGTGGTAACAATTATGAAGTTCAATTATCTGGCAGCAGTATGGTCGCATACATAGGCGAACCTGGGAATCAACATTCTTTGCTTTTTAGTCAAATTTCAATTGATAAATGGTATCATGTATTAATTGGTAGAACCAATGGTTTGGCAACGATGTATGTTAATGGAGTTGTGGTAGATACTATTACTGCTACCGGTTCAGTAACAACTACAGATCCTCTTTATATTGGTTCTGATACAGGTTCTGAAGATTTTATTGGTTTAATTAAAGACGTTGCAATTTGGAGTCATGGTCTTTCTGATAGCGCAGTGATTGCTATTTATAATAATGGTAGTTCAATAGATTTAACAAAGAATAATGAATATTATATTTATTCTGATAAATTAAAGGGTTATTGGAGATTAAATGATACTTCTACAATTGCTAAAGATCAAAGTGGGTCAGCAAATGATGGAACTATATATGGTGCTGAATCTATAACTTCAGATTTGAAGTTTATTACATCTATATTTTCAGGTTCTTCTTTAACTTTATTACCTGATCCTAATTGGAATGGACAATCTATAATTACTGTAATTGCAGATGACAAATATAGTTATGATACAACTTCATTTACTTTAACAGTGACTCCAGTTCAAGATCCTCCATCTGCATTTGAATGGATAAGTAGCTTTTTAGAGACCATAGCAATTGACTCAACTAATTTAGACTCAACTTATTCACTTCAATGGAGTGCAAGTACTGATGTTGATGGTGACTCCATTGAAGTGAATAAGTTGAGTCTAAATTAGTTG
>Ga0209335_10002902_pt1 | contig 17581 bp, 15 predicted proteins | sample COG_09_FD_184753 | JGI IMG/M metagenome (GOLD analysis project Ga0209335, IMG submission 184753) | Pelagic Microbial community sample from North Sea - COGITO 998_met_09 (SPAdes) (version 2) | ecosystem: Environmental > Aquatic > Marine > Neritic zone/Coastal water | place: Helgoland, sampling...
CAAAATTGGTTATTTTATGATTAAAAAAATCGTTATTACAGGCGGGCTAGGTTACATAGGAACTGAACTTTGTAAAATTTATTCTGGAGTAAGTTGGCATCACAAAATAATTGTAATTGATAACCGATTTGTTTCTGAAAGAGTAAATCAAATACAAAACTGGAATATGGAATTCATTCATGGAGATATTTTAGATAAAGATCTCGTTAATAAATATTTTAAAGATGCAGATATAGTCCATCATTTAGCTGGAGTGACAGACGTGCCAAGAACAAAAAGCGAGTCTACCATTGAAAAAGATGAAAAAATTAATTTAGTTGGTGAAAAGGGAACACAAAATATTTTAGATACAATAAGCGATAAATGTAAAATCATTTTCCCGTCAACACATGTAGTTTATGAAGGTATAGATAAAGTAAAAACAGATATTAGAGAAGATGAGGAAACTAAACCAGTTCTCTCTTATTCATCATCAAAGGCTATAAACGAAAAACAGCTAAAAAATTCTGGAAAGAATTACATAATCTTAAGATTAGGCTCTGTTTATGGTTATTCAACAGATACAGCACGTATTGATATTATGCCAAATTTATTTTCAAAAATAGCTTCGCAAAATGGCACATTGAGACTTTTTGCAGGGGGCAAACAAATTAAAAGCCTTGTTCCATTAATGGATGTAGCAAGATGTTTTAAATTTATGGAAGAAAAAGATAATATAAAATCTGAAGTATTTAATTTAACAAAAGATACTTTAACAGTTAAAGAGGTAGCTGAAATTTGTAAAAAAAATAATCCAAAAACAATTTTGAGAGAAACAAATGATGAAATTCCAAATTTAGGTTTTTCTTTGTCTAACAAAAAATTATTAAATACGGGCTTTAAATTCTTATATGGATTAAATGAAAGCATAAAAGAGATGATTTCTAAATGGTCAAAACAAGATCTGATAAAAGATTTAGAGCATGTAAGAGATGGAGATAATTTATATATTGATAAAAGAGGTAAAATTAGCAACCATGAATTAACAGAACCTATAAATTTAATTGGTTTAATAGACTCAAAAAAAGGAACTATTAGAGCAAATCATTATCATCCTCAACAAGAACAAAAATGTTTATTTACCAAAGGACAAATTATAGAAATATTTCAAGATATAATAAATCCAAATGCACCTAAAATCACTCAAGTAGTAAACGAGGGACAACTATCTATTATTAAACCAAACGTTGCTCACACTATGGTGTTTACTAAAGACACTACCTTTTTAAATTTAGTAAGAGGAGAAAGAGATCATGAAAATTATGGAACAACTCACACAATTAGACATGTGTTTGTAGATGAAAAAGAAAAAAAATTATTATTAAACTGCTATAAATTTGACTGTAGATCCTGTGGAAATACAAATCTTAAAAGAGTTGTATCGTTAGGATACCAACCATTAGCTAATAATCTGCTTAAAAAAGAAAATGAAAAGTGCGAATTATATCCGTTAGAAGTAAACTACTGTAATAAATGTCACAATTGTCAATTATCTGTTTCTGTTGACCCAAAAAAAATGTTTGCAAACTATCTTTATACATCCTCAACATCTAAAGTTTTTAGAGATCACTTTGTTAATGCCGCAAAAAAATATTCAAAAGAATTAAATTTAAACAAAAAAAAATCTTATATTATTGATATAGGTAGTAATGACGGAGTAGCACTTAAACCATTTTTGGATTTAGGTTTTAAAAAAGTATTAGGAATTGAACCAGCAAAAAATTTGGCAAATCTTGCAAATAAAAACAAAATTAAAACATTTAATGGATTTTTAGAAAAAAAAAATCTAAAAAAAATTAAAAAAAATGCTGATTTAATTTTGGCATCCAATGTTTTTGCCCACTCGGATAAATTGAAAGAAATGGCAGAGTGCATGATTAGCATGCTTGCAAAAAAAGGAACTATAATTATAGAGGTTCAATATTTAATGAACACTCTTAAAGATTTAACTTTTGATAATATATACCATGAACATTACAATTATTGGTCACTTACTTCTTTAGTTAATTTTTTCAAACAATTTGATGCTAAAATTTTTAGAGCTGAAAAAGTAGACACGCATGGCGGATCATTAAGAATTTATATAAAAAAAGATAAAAAAATTAAAATTGAGTCTTCTGTAAAAAAACTTCTTCAAGAAGAGGAGGATTTTGGTATCAAAAATTTTAATACATATAAAAGATTTGGTGAAAAGGTTAATACATTAAGAGAGAATGTTTTAAAAAATATAAAAAAATTAAAAAAAGATAATAAGATAATAATAGGGTACGGTGCTCCTGCTAAAGCCACTACGGCTCTTAATTTTTTTGGAATCTCTAAAGAGATAGATTTTATTGTTGAAGACAATAAATTAAAACATAATAAATTTATTCCAGGTGTAAAAATACCAATTAAAAATAAATCACAGATTAAAAATAAGAATAATGTGCTTTTGGTTTTAGCTTGGAATTTTTATAAAGATATTAAAAAAAATAATTTAGAACTCTCAAATAATTTTGTAAACATTAAAGCGTTAGAGTCTAATAATTAGCAATCAAATTTTTACATATTTCAAATATATTTTTTAGACTTTCAAAAAAATAATTTAAATAGAATTCAGTAGATGGTAATTTTTGGACAATAAATTCTTGAAAAAAATGCAATCCTTTAATTAATGAAATCGATATAACAAGAAATACAATTAATAAATTGTAAAAGCCAAAAGAAATTTTTTGATCAATACTAGTTTTCTTTTCAACTGTTTTATTAAGAGTAATCCCATGTTTTTTAGCTAAATACTCAGGAGAATATAAATTTATCTCTCTTTCTTTTCTAACACGTTTTTTTTTCGTATTTATTGATTTTTGTTTTTTTTCAATGTTAATTTTTTTATTCGAAGCAACTTTTTCTATATTACTCTTTATTGGAAATTGTTTCCATTTATTACCACATGCACTACATTGAACTAATCTACCTGAAACACCTATCGCATTATCAGGTACAACAAATTTTTTTTCACAAGAATTACAGCTTAAAATCATAATTAATCAATATTACTGCTATTTATCCAAAGTTAAATACTTTTTTACTTTATAAATTATTTATTGTATATGTCGAAACTGTTTATTTAGGGCGGTTAGCTCAGTTGGTAGAGCATCTCGTTTACACCGAGAGGGTCATAGGTTCGAGTCCTTTACCGCCCACCAAGAAATTAGTGGGGGTGTAGCTCAGTTGGTTAGAGCGCCTGCCTGTCACGCAGGAGGTCGCCGGTTCGAGCCCGGTCACTCCCGCCACTAATTGATAATCATTTTCATCTAGATCAGCGCAAAAGAACAATATTTAATCAACAATAATGCTTCTTTCTGTCATGTACACTTTAATGTTAAATGCTATAAACATTAATAATTAATATAAGAATCCTTAAACCATAGTGTATTAAGGTAGGTATTGATTAAAAAAAATGATTTACAACTTTTTATCTGAATATTTATCAATTATAATTTTTTTATTCATAGCTTTATTTTTAAGCATAGGCTTTATAATCGCAAATTATCTAGCATCACCTTCAAATCCTGATCCAGAGAAACTATCTGCTTATGAATGTGGATTTGAACCTTTCGACGACTCTAGGATGGAGTTTGATGTAAGATTTTACTTGGTAGCGATACTTTTTATTATATTTGATCTTGAAATTGCTTTTTTATTTCCATGGGCAATTTCTTTGGGTGGAATTGGCATTCTTGGATTTTGGTCAATGATGTCCTTCCTAGCCGTACTAACTATTGGATTTATTTATGAGTGGAAAAAAGGAGCATTAGAATGGGAGTAAAATTAGATGTGTTTTCAAGCAAACAAAAAGAAATACCTGAAGAATTTAAGGACTTAGCAAAAGATTTTGCTGAAAAAGGTTTTATTACAACTTCAACTGATAATTTAATTAATTGGGCAAGAACAGGATCGTTACACTGGATGACTTTTGGTCTTGCTTGTTGTGCGGTAGAAATGATGCAAACATCCATGCCAAGATATGACCTAGAGCGATTTGGAGCTGCTCCTAGAGCCTCACCAAGACAGTCCGACGTGATGATAGTTGCCGGAACTTTAACAAACAAAATGGCTCCCGCTTTAAGAAAAGTTTATGATCAAATGCCTGAACCTAGATATGTAGTGTCGATGGGAAGTTGTGCAAATGGCGGTGGATATTATCATTACTCTTACTCTGTTGTTAGAGGTTGCGATAAAATTGTTCCTGTAGATATTTATATTCCTGGTTGTCCTCCTTCAGCTGAAGCTCTTTTATATGGAATTTTGCAACTTCAAAAAAAAATTAGAAGAGAAGGATCGTTAGAAAGATAAAATGATAATAGAGAAATTAAAAATTATTGAAAAATTTGTCAATTCGGAACTCTCCAGTAAAATTAAAAATTCTATAATTGAACATGATGAACTTTTAATTGAAATTGATGAAAAAAATTTAATAGACGTCGTTCAATTTTTAAAATCAAATGAAAATTGTAAATTTAGACAACTCATAGATATTGCTGGCGTAGATTACCCTGAAAATGAAAAAAGATTTGAATTAATTTATTTGTTTTTATCTCATGAACTAAATATGAGAATAAAACTTTTAATAAAATTTCAATTAGATCAATCAATAAACTCTTTAACAAAAACTTTTCCATCTGCCAACTGGATGGAGAGAGAAGTTTTTGATATGTACGGTATAAAGTTTAAAAATCACCCAGATTTAAGAAGAATTTTAACTGATTATGGATTTAAAGGTCACCCATTAAGAAAAGACTTCCCATTAACTGGTTTCAATGAAGTTAGATATAGTGAAAAAGATAAAAAAGTCATATATGAGCCAGTAAAGCTTGAACAAAATTATAGAAATTTTGATTTCGAAAGTCCCTGGGAAGGTACAAATTATATTAAAGAAATTAAAAGTATAGATAAAGATGGTAAAAAAAACTAAATCACTAAGCTTAAATTTTGGTCCGCAGCACCCGGCCGCGCACGGAGTATTAAGACTTATATTGGAATTGGATGGAGAGATAGTAGAAAAAGCTGATCCACATATAGGTTTACTTCATAGAGGGACTGAAAAACTTATAGAGCAAAAAACCTACACCCAAGCCTTACCTTATTTTGATAGATTAGATTATGTTGCCCCAATGAATCAGGAACATGCATTCGCTTTAGCAGCAGAGAAATTATTGAATGTTGAAGTCCCAATTAGGGGAAAATATATTCGTGTAATTTTTTGTGAAATAGGAAGAATATTAAGTCATATTCTAAATGTGACTACCCAAGCTTTAGATGTTGGAGCGCTTACACCATCTCTATGGGGCTTTGAAGAGAGAGAAACTTTAATGACTTTTTATGAAAGAGCGTCAGGATCAAGATTGCATGCAAATTATTTTAGAACTGGAGGTGTTAATAAAGATATTCCTTTAAAACTTGTTGATGATATCGAAATATTCTGTAAATCCTTTCCAAAGATCATAGATGATTTAGAGGGTTTGCTCACTGATAACCGTATTTTTAAGCAGAGAAATGTAGAAATTGGAATTGTATCTAAACAAGAAGCTTTAGATCATAGTTTTTCAGGAGTTATGTTAAGAGGGTCAGGGGTGCCATGGGATTTAAGAAGATCTCAACCTTATGAAATTTATGAAGATTTAGAATTCAAAATACCAGTTGGAAAGAATGGTGACTGTTATGACAGATATCTTTGCAGAATAGAAGAAATGAGAGAAAGCGTAAAAATTATTCTTCAATGTATTGAAAAATTACCCAAGGGTCCTGTTAAATCAATTGATAATAAAATTTCACCTCCAAATAGAGGAGATATTAAAGAGTCAATGGAGGCTTTAATTCATCATTTTAAATTATTTACTGAAGGATATAGAGTTCCAAAGGGTAATGTTTATACTGCCGTTGAAGCACCTAAGGGAGAATTTGGTGTTTATTTAATATCTGACGGAAGCAATAAACCTTACAGATGTAAAATAAGAGCACCAGGATTTTCACATCTTCAAGCAATGGATTATTTGATAAGAGGTCATATGCTTGCAGATGTACCTGCTGTATTAGGCTCTTTAGATATAGTTTTCGGTGAGGTAGATCGATGAGTTTAAAAAAAGTTCATGATGATCAACCTAAAGACTTTAAATTTTCTGATGAAAGTTTAAAAAAAGCTGAGGAAATTTTAAAGAGATATCCTAAAAAAAATAAAAAAAGTGCGGTGATGCCTTTTTTATATTTAGCTCAAAGACAAAATAAAAATTGGATACCATTAGCAGCCATGAAGTATATAGCTAATTTTTTATCTATGCCCTATATCTCCGTTTATGAAGTAGCTACATTTTACACTATGTATAATTTAGCGCCCGTTGGAAAACACTTTATTCAAGTTTGCACAACTACACCATGCTTATTAAGAGGTGCAGATAAAATTGTAAAACTTTGTAAAGAAAGAATTTCATCAAAGGAGAATGAAATTTCTAAAAAAGGAAATTGTTCATGGATGGAAGTAGAATGCTTAGGAGCTTGTGTAAGTGCACCAATGCTTCAAATTAATGATGATTATTACGAAGACTTAGATGAAAAGAGTACAAAAGAAATTTTAGATTCTATAATAAATAATAAACCTTTAAAACCTGGTTCTTTCAGAGGTAGAAAAAATACAGCTCCAGAAAAATCTTTAAATACTAAAGAGGAAAATCATGCTTAAAGAAGAGGATAAAATTTTTACAAATCTTTACAACAATTTAGGTTGGGAAATAGATAATTCTTTAAAAAGAAATGATTGGAAAAACACTATGGATTTAATTTCAAAAGGTCGTGAATGGATAATTAACGAAATTAAAACTTCCGAACTTCGAGGAAGAGGTGGAGCAGGTTTTTCAACTGGTCTTAAGTGGTCATTTGCTCCAAAAGAAGTAGGGTCTAGACCTCATTATTTAGTTATTAATGCAGATGAGTCTGAACCTGGAACTTGCAAAGATAGAGATATTTTAAGATTTGAACCTCAAAAATTAATAGAAGGATGTTTGATAGCTGGGTACACTGTTCAAGCACATGTTTGTTATATTTATATTAGAGGTGAATATTTTAACGAAGGCAAACGATTACAAGAAGCAATTAATCAAGCTTATGAAAAAAAATATCTAGGTAAAAATGCTTGTGGATCAGGATGGGATTTTGATATTCACATTCATTATGGCGCAGGAGCTTATATTTGTGGTGAAGAAACCGCTTTATTAGAAAGCATCGAGGGAAACAAAGGTCAACCAAGATTAAAACCTCCATTTCCAGCGCTAGTTGGCTTATATGGATGCCCAACCATAGTTAATAATGTCGAAACCATAGCAGTTGTACCGACAATTCTTAGAAGAGGTGGAAAATGGTTCTCTTCAATTGGAAAACCTAAAAATACAGGGACTAAAATTTTTTGTATATCTGGAAATGTTAATGCTCCTTGCAATGTTGAAGAAGAAATGGGTATTCCACTCAAAGATTTAATTGAAAAACATGCTGGTGGCGTTATTGGAGGCTGGGATAACTTACAAGCAGTTATACCCGGTGGTTCGTCAATGCCTTTATTGCCAAAAAAAATATGTGATACATTAACAATGGACTTTGACTCTCTGATTGAAAACAAAAGTGGATTAGGCACTGCTGGGATAGTGGTTATTAATAAAGACCAAGATATCATTGAGTGCATGGTTAGAATAGCTAGATTTTATAAACATGAAAGTTGTGGTCAGTGCACGCCATGCCGCGAGGGGTCTGGTTGGATGTGGCGAATATTAGATAGGATAGCAAAAAGAAAAGCTACTTATAGTGATGTAGATTTACTATCAGACGTTACTAAACAAATTGAAGGCCATACTATTTGTGCTTTTGGAGAAGGTTCAGCTTGGCCAATTCAAGGATTATTAAGACACTTTAGAAAAGAAATTGAAAGTCGCTGTAGAGAAGAGCCTTTGATAAAGAAAAAATTAAACAATCCTTACTTAGTCGATCAACATTTATTGGACGATAGAAATGCCTAAAATAAAAATAAACAACAAAGAAATAGAATTTGAAAAAGGAATGACAGTTTTACAAGCTTGTGAAATTGCAAACGTTGAGATTCCCAGATTTTGTTATCATGAAAAACTCTCTATAGCTGGAAACTGTAGAATGTGTTTAGTAGAAATGGAAAAATCTCCTAAACCTATAGCTTCTTGTGCCATGCCAGCAACTGAAGGAATGAATATTAAAACCAATACTCCTTTAGTAGAAAAAGCTCGAAAAGGTGTTATGGAATTCTTATTAGCTAACCATCCATTGGATTGCCCAGTTTGTGATCAAGGTGGTGAATGTGATCTTCAAGATCAATCTTTATACTATGGAGTAGATAAAGGTAGATTTGTAGAAAATAAAAGAGATGTAAAGGAAAAATACATGGGTCCTTTAATTAAAACTCAAATGACCAGATGCATTCATTGCACTAGGTGCGTGAGGTTTGCTACAGAAGTCGCTGGCGTTCCAGAGATTGGAGCTATTGGTAGAGGTGAAAATATGGAAATTACAACTTACTTGGAAAAATCTATGGTGTCAGAATTATCAGCTAATGTAATTGATTTATGTCCTGTGGGAGCGTTGACATCGAAACCTTATGCTTTTGAAGCAAGACCGTGGGAGTTAAAAAAAACAGAAAGCATAGATGTATTGGACGCGGTCGGTTCTAATATAAGAGTTGATACATACAATTGGGAAGTAAAAAGAATTTTACCAAGACTTAATAATGAAATTAATGAAGAATGGATTTCAGACAAAACAAGATTTTCATGTGATGGACTTTTGAAACAAAGATTAGATGTTCCTTATATAAAGAAAGAAAATAGACTACAAAAATCTAGCTGGGATGAAGCTATCAATCTCTTAGTTGATAAAATAAAATCAATAAAACCTGATGAAATTGCTGGCCATATAGGAGATACGGTGAATATGGAAAATGCTTTGGCTTTTAAAAAACTATTTAAGGTTTTAAAGAGTGATAATTTAGAATTTAGAGAAAAAAAATTTTATATTAATTCTGCTAATAAAATAAACTACATTTTTAACTCTTCAATAAAAGGTATTGAAGAGTCAGATTTAATATTACTAATTGGAACAAACCCAAGACATGAAGCAACAATTTTAAATGCAAGAATTAGAAAAACATCTACTCAAAAAAATGTTCCTATATTTTCAATAGGTAACCCAGGTGATTTAACATATGACTACCAAATAATTGGCAGCAAAACTGATGACATTAAGAAGATAATCAGTAAAGAAAATGAGTTTTCTAAAAAACTCTTATTAGCAAAAAAACCAATTATTATTATCGGAGAATCTGCTTTAGAATTGAAAAGTGGAAAATATATTTTTGAAGAATTAAAAAATTTTTTAATAGTAAACAACTTTATCAATAAAGATTGGAACGCATTAAACATATTGATGCAAAACGCTTCGACAGTAGGATTATTGGATTTAAATATTTTATCAGATCAAAAAGGTGAAAACTTCAAATTTTTTGAAAATCTTGAGAATAAAAGATTTAAATTTTTATATTTATTGAATTCTGACAATTTAGATTTTAAAAAAAATAATGAATTTATTGTTTATCAAGGAAGTCACGGAGATAGAGGAGCAGAAATAGCGGATATTATTTTACCAAGCGCTACTTATACAGAACAAAATGGTTTATACGAAAATTTAGAAGGAAGGGTTCAGGAGTGTAAAAAAGCCTCTTATCCAATAGGTGAAGCCCTTGAAGATTGGAAAATAATTAATCGCATTATAAAAAAAATAGGTATTACAAATGAATTAATTAATTTTGATCAATTAAGAAAAGAGGTTTTTAGTATAATACCAAATTTTTCTCAAATAAATCAACTACCATCATTATTAGAAAATCAGAACAAAAAAGTTCAAACAAATTTTATTAGCGAAGATATTCTGGTGAGAGAACTTGATTATTATTATACAAACTCTATTTCACGAGCTTCAAAAACAATGAGTGAGTGTCGACAGATTCGCCAAACAAATAATAAAAATGGGACAAATAATTAATGTTTGAATATGTTTTAATTTTAGGTCAAGAAGTCTATAAAATATTGTTCCTACTCGTTCCAATTCTTGTGTCTGTGGCAATGATAGTCTGGCTGGATAGAAGGGTATGGGGTTTAGTTCAGAAAAGAAAAGGTCCAAACGTAGTAGGGCCTTTTGGTTTACTTCAAACAGTCGCTGATGCTTTAAAATATATTTTTAAAGAAATTATAATTCCCGCCAGTGCTAATAAAGCAGTTTTTATCTTAGCTCCAATTGTAACAATGACACTAGCGTTAGTTGCTTGGGCGGTTATTCCTATAAGTGAAGATTTTGTATTAGCAGATATAAATGTTGGTGTGTTATATTTATTTGCTGTTTCATCTCTTGGTGTTTATGGAATAATCATGGGCGGCTGGGCATCAAATTCAAAGTATCCCTTTTTAGGAGCTATAAGATCCGCAGCCCAAATGGTTTCTTATGAAGTGTCTATTGGGATAATTATAATAAATGTACTTCTTTGCGTTGGTTCATTAAATCTAAAAGATATTGTCTTGGCTCAAAAAGAGATGTGGTATGTAATTCCTCTATTTCCAATGTTTGTAATTTTTTTTATTTCTGCACTTGCAGAAACAAACAGACCGCCATTTGATTTACCAGAAGCAGAAGCAGAATTAGTAGCTGGTTATCAAACTGAATATTCTGGAATGATGTATGCTATGTTTTGGTTGGGTGAATACGCAAATATATTACTTATGTGTGCGATGGGGTCTATTTTATTTTTAGGAGGTTGGTTGCCAATTGTTGATGTATACCCATTTAATTTTATTCCAGCACCTATTTGGATGATTTTAAAAATTTTATTTTTATTTATATTATTTGCTCTTATTAAAGCAATTGTACCACGATATAGATATGATCAATTAATGAGACTTGGTTGGAAAATTTTCTTGCCATTTTCACTTCTTTATTTAGTTCTAACAGCGAGTTTTTTATTTTATTTTGATAAATTACCGAAAGGGAATTTTTAATGACTATAAGTAGAATTTTTAAAACTATTTTTCTTATAGAATTTGTAAAAGGCTTAATAATGGCCATTAAAGAGATCTTTAAAAAATCAAAAACAATAAATTATCCTTTTGAAAAAGGGCCAATCAGTCCTCGTATGAGGGGTGAGCACGCTTTAAGAAGATATCCTAGCGGTGAAGAACGGTGTATTGCTTGCAAACTTTGTGAAGCTGTTTGTCCAGCGCAAGCAATTACTATTGAGTCAACAGAAAGACCAGACGGAAGCAGAAAAACCACCAGATATGATATTGATATGCTTAAATGTATTTATTGTGGCCTTTGTCAAGAGTCTTGCCCGGTTGAGGCAATAGTTCAAGGACCTAATTTTGAGTTTGCAACAGAAACAAGAGAAGAGCTCTATTACAATAAAGAAAAATTATTAGATAACGGAGACAGATGGGAAACTGTTTTAGCAAAAAATATAAAACTAGATAAACCTTACAGATAAATGCTTGCTCACACTATTTTTTTTTATTTTTTTTCAATAATAGCAATTTTTTCTTCACTGATGGTCATCACATCTAGAAATACAGTAAACTCAGTTTTCTTTTTAATCTTAGATTTTATTTCAGTGGGATGTTTATTTATTATGATTGGTGCTGAATTTTTAGGAATGATTATACTAATAGTATATGTGGGGGCGGTGGCTGTATTATTTTTATTTGTTGTAATGATGCTTAACGTAGCAGAACAAAAACAATCTTGGTTTATTGGAAAAAAATCTACTCATATTCCAACAGGGTTAATAGTGAGCGTCTTAATTTTTTTAGAATTATTAGTTGTTGTTGGCGGATGGAAATACAAAGATAATCTTATGTCTAGCAGCACTTTAGAATTTTCAAATATTTCAAACACACATCAATTAGGTTTAGTTATGTACACTGATTACATCTTATATTTTCAATTGGCTGGTATAATACTTTTGCTGTCAATGATAGGAGCTATACTTTTAACTTTTAGACAAAGAAAAGGCGTTAAAAAGCAAAGCTATTTTAACCAAATTTCAAGAACACCTTTATCTTCAGTTGAATTAAAAGAAGTGGAGTCAAATAAAGGAGTTAAAATAGATGATTGAGATTGCCTTGGGCCATTATTTATCTTTAGGGGCAATTATATTTTTTTTAGGGACTATTGGTATTTTTTTAAATAGAAAAAATGTAATCGTTATTTTAATGTCAATTGAGTTAATCTTACTTGCTGTTAACATTAATCTCATATCATTTTCAATTTTTTCTGGCGATATAGTCGGCCAGATATTTACAATGTTGATTTTAACTGTAGCTGCCGCAGAAGCAGCAATAGGTTTAGCAATCATTGTTATTTATTATAGAAATAAAGGTTCTATTAGAGTTGAAGATATACATGGAATGAAAGGATAAATGGAATTCGCTGTAATTTTTCTTCCACTTATAGGTTCTATTATCGGATATTTAGGAAGATCGTTGATAAAGTATTTTTCTGAGATTATAACTAGTTTACTAGTAAGTATTTCTGCTTTTTTATCCGCTTATTTATTTTGGAATGGGATTCAAAACAATACTTATGGAAATTATAAAATATTTGAATGGATAAGTTCTGGAAATTTTATTGCTAATTGGTCAATAAATATAGATCCACTTAGTTCAATAATGCTTGTTGTTGTAACTTTTGTGTCAGCACTGGTTCATATTTATTCAATAGGTTACATGAGCCACGATCCTCATAAACCTAGATTTATGTCTTATCTTTCACTTTTCACTTTCTCAATGCTTGTTCTTGTGGTGTCTGATAATTTCTTGCAGTTATTTTTTGGATGGGAGGGAGTGGGCCTTTGTTCATATTTGTTAATCGGGTTTTGGTATAAAAAAGAATCAGCAAATAATGCCGCTATTAAGGCATTTATAGTTAACAGAGTAGGTGATTTTGGTTTAGCGATTGGTATTTTTCTTATCTTTTTTTATTTCGGTACTATAAATTTTAGCGAAGTTTTTGATCTAGCACCTCAATTTTTAGAAAAAAATTTAGTATTTTTTGGTTTTGAATCCTCTTTAATTACATTGATTTGTTTATTTTTGTTTATTGGAGCAATGGGTAAGTCAGCTCAATTTTTATTACATACATGGTTGCCAGATGCAATGGAAGGTCCGACACCAGTTTCAGCATTAATCCATGCCGCAACAATGGTTACAGCTGGAGTATTTTTGGTTGTAAGATGTTCGCCACTATTTGAATATTCACAAACAGCGCTAAACTTAGTTACGATAGTTGGGATGATTACAGCGATTTTTGCTGCTTCAGTTGCTTTAGTTCAGAACGACATTAAAAAAATAGTAGCCTATTCGACTTGTAGTCAATTAGGTTATATGTTTTTTGCTACTGGAGTTGGAGCATATCATGTAGCTATGTTTCATCTTTTTACTCATGCTTTCTTTAAAGCTCTATTATTTTTAGGCTCCGGTTCAGTCATACATGCTTTTAAAGATGAGCAGGATATTAGAAATATGGGCGGTGTTGGAAAAAAACTTCCCTATACTTACATATTTATGCTGGTTGGAACTTTAGCATTAACAGGATTCCCTTTCTTATCTGGTTTTTATTCAAAAGACGCAATAATTGAGTTTGCTTATCTTAAAAATTCATCTTTAGGCAACTATGCAGTCTTTGTTGGAATTTTTACAGCTTTTTTAACCTCAATATATTCTTGGAGATTATTTTTTAAAACATTTCATGGATCTTATAATAATAAAAAAGTTTCAATTGATGAAACTCATGAATCTCCAATTATAATGTTAGCTCCTTTATTTCTCTTAAGTATTGGAGCAATATTTGCTGGTTATTACTTTAAAGAAACTTTTATAGGACACCAAAGTAATGATTTTTGGCAAACGTCAATATTTTTTCTTAATGAGGTAAAACATAATCCAATTCCTTTATGGTTTTTACTGTTAACACCAATCATAGTTACAATTTCTATCCCTATTTCTTTTTATTACTTTGTGATTAACACAAAAATTTTAAAGGATGTTAAAAATACTAATTTACCTTTATACAATTTTCTTCTTAATAAGTGGTATATAGATGAGCTGTACGAGCTAATTTTCATTAGATCTGCAAAAAAGATAGGATCTTTTTTTTGGAAGCAAGGTGACCAAGGTATTATCGATAAATTTGGTCCGGATGGTATATCAAAATTAATAAAAAAAATATCTAATAAAGCAAGTCTTTTTCAAACAGGATTTATTTATGATTATGCTTTTGCAATGCTTATAGGTTTATCAATTTTATTAACTTATTTAATTTTAAACTAAGATGAATTTTCCAATTTTATCGACATTAATATTTTTGCCTCTAGTTAGTTCCTTTTTTATTTTTTTATCAAAAGACAACAAAAATAATAATAGTGCAGTTTATATCTCACTTTTTAGTAGTATTGCCACATTTATACTTTCATTATTTATCTGGTATTCTTTAGATCTGACATCTGCAGATTTTCAATTTTTAGAAGAAAAAAAATGGATAAATGATTTTATTAAATTTAAATTAGGTGTTGATGGAATTTCAATTCTTTTTATAGTCTTAACAACCTTAATAACACCAATTTGCATATTATCTTGCATTAATAGCGTTAAGCATAGAGTGAAAGATTTCTTAATTGCAATATTAATTTTAGAGACATTCATGATTGGTGTTTTTTGTTCTCTAGATTTGGTGGTTTTTTACTTATTTTTTGAAGCCGGCTTAATTCCAATGTTTTTAATCATTGGGGTATGGGGTGGTCCTCGTAGAGTATATTCAGCTTTTAAGTTTTTTCTTTTTACTCTTTTAGGCTCAGTACTGATGTTAGTCGCTATTATAGCTATTTACTGGATAACAGGAACAACAGATGTAACAGAAATTTATAAAATACAAATCCCAAAAGAGTATCAAAATATATTATGGTTAGCTTTTTTCAGCTCATTTGCTGTGAAAATGCCGATGTGGCCTGTTCATACCTGGTTACCAGATGCTCACGTTGAGGCTCCAACAGCTGGATCAGTAATATTAGCAGCTATCCTTTTAAAAATGGCTGGTTATGGTTTTTTAAGATTTTCCCTGCCAATGTTTCCAATAGCATCAGAATATTTTACACCATTAATTTACGCGCTAAGTATTATTGCAATAATTTATACTTCCTTAGTGGCTTTAATGCAGGAAGATATGAAAAAACTAATCGCTTATTCATCTGTAGCTCATATGGGTTATGTAACATTAGGTATTTTTACTTTTACAAAGCAGGGTATAGAAGGAAGTATTTTTCAGATGATTAGTCATGGATTAATATCTGCCGCTTTATTCCTTTGCGTAGGAGTTGTTTACGATAGACTACATTCTAGAATGATAAGTACGTATGGAGGACTAGTAAATTATTTACCAAAATATTCTTTTCTATTTATAGTCTTTGCTTTAGCTGGATTAGGTCTTCCTGGAACATCAGGTTTTCTTGGAGAATTTTTAGTATTGGCAGGAACTTTTCAAAAAAACTATCTTGTTTCAATGCTAGCTACGATCGGGGTTGTTCTTGGAGCAGCTTATATGCTTTGGTTAACAAAAAGAGTTATATTTGGAAACACTAATAATGATGAAATAAAAAATTTGAATGACATTAATAACCTAGAAACTTTAATGTTAGTTGTTCTTGGTACATTAGTCATTTTGTTTGGTTTTTACCCAAGTCCATTATTGGATACTTTAAATATCTCTGTAAATAATTTAATTAGCAATTATGAAATTGCCATTCAACAAGGTAAAATAAATTAAAATGTTAAATAACTTAAATATTTTACTACCAGAAATTTTTTTAACATTATCAATTTTTTCTATATTAATGATTGGAGTGTTTTTGAAAAAAAGTTTTAATTTAATATTTAATTTATCCTTAATAATAATATTAATAACAATCGCTATAATCTTAAACAACCCAAGTGTTGAAGAGAAAATATTTTTGGAGAGCTTTAAAAGAGATTCATTTTCTAATTTTTTTAAAATTTTAATTCTTGTCTCTAGTTTTTTTGTTTTGAATGCATCAAAAAACTATATTGTAGACAAAAAATTAAATAAATTTGAATATCCAATAATAGTACTTCTTTCAATTTTAGGAATGTTTTTTATGGTCAGTTCAAACGATATTATTCTATTTTATCTAGGTTTAGAGCTTCAATCATTGTCACTTTATATATTAGCTTCAATTGATCGAGATAATTTAAAATCATCTGAGTCAGGTATCAAGTATTTTGTATTAAGCGCTCTATCATCGGGGTTACTGCTTTATGGGTGTTCATTATTATACGGTTTCACAGGAACAACAAATTTTGATTTAATTGCAAATGAATTAAACAAAGAAAATACAGGCGCAGTTTTTGCGATGGTATTTATTTTAGTGGGTTTAGCTTTTAAAATATCAGCTGTTCCATTTCATATGTGGACACCAGACGTTTATGAAGGAGCCCCAACATCAATCACTAGCTATTTTGCTGTAGTACCTAAAGTTACAGGTCTAGCAGTATTAATTAAATTTATGTTTATCCCTTTTTCAAATATTTTAGTTGAATGGCAGACTATAATAATTTTTATATCCATCGCATCTATGATTTTAGGAGCAGTAGCTGCAATTAGTCAAAAAAATATTAAAAGGCTTCTGGCTTATAGTTCAATAGGACACGTTGGATATGCTTTAGCTGGCGTAGCAACAGGCGCCCCATCAGGATATGAAAGTTCAATAATATATATATCAATTTATGTAATTATGAATATCGGAGCTTTTTCTTGCTTATATTTACTAAAAAAAGATGGTGAATATAAAGAAAACATTTCAGATCTGTCAGGTATTTCAAAGAAACATCCTATGTTAGCTATTTCGCTTCTAATAATATTATTTTCTCTTGCTGGCATCCCTCCTTTAGGAGGGTTTTTTGCCAAATTTTATGTATTTGCAGCAGTCATTGAATTAAAAATGTATGCTTTAGCTATTATTGGCCTGTTAACAACAGTAGTGTCAGCTTTCTATTATTTAAAAATAATAAAAATAATTTATTTTGAAGAAAATGTAACATCGTTTGACAGCATAAAAAATAAAACTGTCCATATATCAATTTTCATAAGTTGTAGTATTTTGATTACATTCTTTTTATATCCTTCTTTTTTAAATAAAATTGTAGCCTCATTATTTGTGAATTAATGAAATTAAAATTGATTAAATTCAAAAAAGTTACAAGCACTAACGATGTATCTATAAAACTTATAAAAAAAAACAAAAAAAAACCAACTTTAATTACCTCTCAAATTCAAACAAAGGGAAGAGGAACAATGGGAAAGAAATGGATTTCAAAGAAGGGTAATTTATTTTTATCAATTTTTTTTGAGATTGATATTAAAAAAATAAATTTAAAACAATATA
>Ga0209335_10002920_pt1 | contig 17488 bp, 17 predicted proteins | sample COG_09_FD_184753 | JGI IMG/M metagenome (GOLD analysis project Ga0209335, IMG submission 184753) | Pelagic Microbial community sample from North Sea - COGITO 998_met_09 (SPAdes) (version 2) | ecosystem: Environmental > Aquatic > Marine > Neritic zone/Coastal water | place: Helgoland, sampling...
TTTTAGATGTAGAACCCTATTATACAAAAGATAAGTAGCAATGACATAGCATAATTAAATCGTTTAATAAAATTATTATTTGTAGCAAAATTCCTCAAAAATTTACCAAAAAAAGCCCATGAAGTAATGCTTGTAAGAGCTGTCAAAGAACAAACTATTATAACTGTTAAAGAACTGTTTATGTAATCGTCTTCTATTACAAAATTAGAGATTAGTGTAATAGCTGCCATTACACCTTTGGGATTTAAAAATTGAAATATGAAAGTATCAATAAATTTAACAGGATTTATTTTTTTACCTTCTTTAGATGGTGCAGAAAATGAAATCTTATAAGCTAAATATAATAAAAAAAAAGTTCCTAACAATCTAATCACTTCTTGTATTGCTGGATATTTTATAAATGTTGATATCAATACAAAGTTAATTAAGATAACTAATGCTGTATAGCCTAACCAAACACCTAAGATCGAAGGTATTGTTTTTTTAATTCCAAAATTAAAGCCAGAAAAAGATGCTACAGCATTATTTGGTCCAGGTGTAAAGCCTAATGAACATGAAATTCCAATTAACAAAAATAATTCAGGATGCATAAAAAACTAAGCTATAGGGAGACCATTCTCAGATTTTTGAGATGGATGAACTAATATAACCTTTCCTTCTTTATCTATTGATCCTAAAATAAGAACTTGTGAAACAACTCCTGCTATATTCTTTTCTGCAAAATTACAAACACCAATAACTTGTTTGCCTTTTAAATTTTCTTCATTGTAATAATGAGTAATTTGAGCAGAAGATTGTTTGATACCAATTTCTTTTCCAAAATCAACCTCTATAACTAAGGAAGGTTTGCGTGCTTTTTCATTTTTTTTTACAGATACTACAGTTCCAACTCTAATATCTACTTTATCAAAAATATCATAGGTTATTTGTTCTTTCATATATTTAATATATAATAGATCATATTTATGAGTACAGAAAATATTTCAGATGAATTATTCAACAATTCAGTAAAAATTTTAACAGATTTGATTGGTTTCAAAACTGTTTCTGGAGAAGACAATAGCTCATTAATTGACTATTGTGATGAAATTTTAAAAAAGTTAGGCGCAACATCATTCAAAACATTTGATGATGAAAAAAAAAGAGTTAATCTTTTTTCAACCTTAAAAGCAAAAAAACCTAGTGGAAAAAAATCAATAATTTTATCTGGTCATACAGATGTTGTTCCTGTTTCAAAAGGATGGACTACAGATCCATTTAAAGCAACTATAAAAAATGATAAACTCTTTGGTAGAGGTGCATGTGATATGAAGGGTTTTATTGCTTGTACTTTAGCTTATGCACCAATTTATTCCAAAGCTAATTTGGATAGAGACATTCATTTCTCATTTACATTTGATGAAGAAACAGCTTGTCAAGGTGCTCCTATTTTGATTGAAGAATTAAAAAATAGAGGAATTAAAGATGGAATCTGTATTATTGGTGAGCCCACTAATATGAAAATTATAGATGCCCACAAAGGATGTTATGAGTATACAACTTATTTCAAAGGTCTTGCTGGTCATAGCTCAGCTCCCCATAAAGGAGTTAGTGCTGTCGAATATGCCTCAAGATATGTTAATAAATTAATTGAATTAAGAGAAAAACTAAAAAAAAGATCTCCAAAAGATTCTATTTTTGATCCACCTCATTCTACTCTTTCAATAGGTGGAATTTTTGGTGGTATCGCTCACAATGTAATTGCTGATAAATGTCATGTTAATTGGGAAACAAGACCAGTGGTTAAAGAAGACGCAATATTTTTAAATTCAGAATTAGATAGATATGCAACAGAAATTCTTTTGCCTGAAATGAAAAAAATATTTCCAAATTCATCTATAGAGAAAAAAATTATTGGAGAAATAATTGGATTTGATAGAGATGAAAAATCAGATGCTTGTGAATTAATTTCTAATTTAACAGGAGATAATTCAAGACAAGTAGTTTCTTTTGGAACAGAAGCTGGTTTATTTCAAGAAATTGGAATTAGTACTGTTGTTTGTGGGCCTGGTTCTATTGAGCAAGCACATAAAATTGACGAATTTATAATTCTTGATGAATTAAAAAAATGTTTAAATTTGTTAGAGGGGATAAAAGATAATTCTGTTATAAACTAATCATTCCAACCACTTACAGCTTTAACTTCTAAATATTCTTCTAAACCTAGTTTTCCTGCTTCACGGCCAATGCCTGAATGTTTATAGCCTCCAAATGGGGCATCTGGTGCTAAACCGGCACCATTAATATCAACCATTCCAGATCTTAATTTTCTAGCAACCCTATTTGCTTTCGCTTGATCTTGAGTTTGAATAAAGTTTAGTAATCCGTAAGGAGTATCATTAGCAATTTCAATCGCTTCTTCTTCAGTTTCAAAAGGTATAATTGACAAAACTGGTCCAAAAATTTCAGTTCTTGCTATTTGCATTTTATTGTTAACATCTGCAAATGCTGTTGGTTTAACAAAATAACCTTTATCTAAACCATCTGGCTTACCGATTCCACCTGCAACTAATTTTGCACCCTCATCAATGCCAATTTGAATTAATTTTTGAATTTTATCAAATTGTATTTTTGAGACAACAGGTCCAATATGATCCCCTTCTTTTGTTGCTACATCTACTTTCATTGAATTTGCAAATTTTTTAACTCTTTCTACGGTTTCATCATAAATTGATTTTTCAACTAGCATTCTAGTTGGTGCATTACAAGATTGGCCTGTGTTTCTAAAGCATCTTAAAGCCCCTCTTTCAACAGCCTCTGCATCAGCATCTTTAAATATAATGTTTGCACCTTTTCCACCTAATTCTAAACTCACCCTTTTAAAATCATTAGCTGCATTTTGTGATATTAAAGCACCTGCTCTAGTTGACCCTGTAAAAGAAATCATATTTATATCTGGGTGACTAGTTAGTGCATTGCCTGTTACCACCCCATCTCCATTAACTAAATTAAATACCCCTTTTGGTAGTTTAATTTCATCGACCATTTCAGCTAAAATCATTGATGATAATGGTGCTATTTCTGAAGGTTTAAGAACCATAGTACACCCTGCTGCAATAGCTGGAATTACTTTTAAACAAGTTTGGTTCATTGGCCAATTCCAAGGAGTAATTAGTGCACAAACACCTTTTGGTTCATGTAAAATATTATTATTAGGAGCGTGCTCTCCTAGTATTTGTTCAAATGTATATTCTTTTAAAACTTTAATATAAGATTTGATATGACTAGCACCAGTCCCAGCTTGTAATTGGGTTGAAAAATCAATTGGTGCTCCCATCTCTAAAGATATAGCTTTGGCCATATCTGCCCATCTTTTTTTATAGACAGTGTATAAGGCTTCTAAATATTTTAATCTTTCTTCTTTTTTTGAAAATGCCCATGTTTCGAAAGCTTTAGTTGCTGCTCTAACTGCATCATTTACATCTTCAACTCCACCAATAGAAATAACAGCGCATTCTTCTTCTGTTGAAGGATCTATTACTTTTAAATCATTTGGTATTTTTGGGGAAACCCATTGGCCATTTATATAAAATTTTTTATTATCTATCATTGTATGAAATTATCTTATCTTTTTACTTTAGCAAATAAATTAGTTAATTCATAAACTATTGTCGCAGCAGCTAAAGAGGTTAATTCAGCATGATCATAAGCTGGTGCAACCTCAACTACATCTGCTGATATAAGGTTTAAACCAGACAAGCCTCTTAAAACATTTACCATTTCTCTAGTTGTCATACCTGCTATCTCAGGTGTTCCAGTTCCTGGAGCAAAAGCAGGGTCCAAAACATCTATATCAATTGATAAATACAAAGGATTATTACCCACTCTTTTTCTAATTCTTTCTGCAATTTTGTCAGTCCCTTGAGTTTGAAATTCATCACAATGAATTATTTTAAATCCAAACTCAGCGTCATTTTTTAAGTCATCACGACTATAAAGTGGACCTCTAATCCCAACATGCATGGAAGCATCATCTAAAAATAGATTTTCTTCTCTTGCTCTTCTAAAAGGAGTTCCGTGTGTATATGGAGAACCAAAATATGTATCCCAAGTGTCTAAATGAGCATCAAAATGAACTAATGCGACAGGACCATTGTTAATTTTGTTTATAGCTCTTAGTAATGGAAAAGCTATTGTGTGATCCCCACCTAAACTAATTATTCCACCTACCTTATTTAAAAGTTCTAAAGCTCCATCCTCTACTTGCTTTATTGCCTCATCAATATTAAATGGGTTACAAGTTATATCACCTGCATCAGCAACTTGCTGAACTTTAAATGGCTCAACATCATAATTAGGATGATAATTAGTCCTCAATTGTCTAGAGGCTTGTCTAATACTTTGTGGACCAAATCTAGCACCTGGTCTATAACTTGTCCCAGCATCAAAAGGAATACCAACAATAGCTACATCACAATCTTTAACGTCTCTTAACTCTGGTAGTCTTGCAAATGTACTGGGGCCAGCATATCTAGGGACTTTTGTTCCCATTACTGGTTCAATTGGATTCTTATTTCGTTCTTTTTTTTTCATTTATAATTAAAATGTACCACATTCTTTTGAATTGGAATATCTTCTATATTTGATAGATGAGATTATTTAGACTAATTTTATTGGCTTTTATTTTTATTTTGCCTGTTAAAGCAAATACAATCTATCAATTAATTAAAATTCCTAATTTAGAAATTTATGAATTAAATTCTCCAAATAAACTTAAATACTTTTATGCATCAAAACCATTTAGACTCGGAGTAAAAAAAAATATTGTTTGTTTTAATTCAGATAAAAAGACATTAGAGCAAAAATATCAAATAATTAGTAAAAATCTTAATAGGTATTCAAATAGTTTTTTAAAAAAGATAAATCTTAAATATATTGTTTTATGTGAAAATTTATCAATCTCAGGAATTAATACTGCTGGTATTCCAGATAATATAATGAAAACTTTAATATTAGATGTAAAATTTGATGAAAGATACTTTGAAAGAGTTATCCACCACGAGGTATTCCATATTATTAATGACAGCTATAAGTCACTTTTCAGTGAAGAAGAATGGACAAAGTTTAATAATAAAAATTTTAAGTATGCCGAATGTTCAACATGTACTAAAAAGTTAGGACTTAATACTTATGAAAACACGAATGGGTTTTTAACAGAATATTCACAATCTACTGCTTCAGAAGATATGGCAGAAGTATTTTCACACTTAATCTTTAAGGTAAACAAATCAAAAAATGACTCAATTCTTAAAAAAAAGGAAATATTTATAAAAAAGAATATATCAATTATAGATAGTAATTTTAAATTTTAATTTATGATTAAAAAAATTAAAGCATCAAAATCAGAAAAAATTATTTTTATATTTTTAATTTTACTTGGAATTTTTATTATAACTTCTTTTATAACTATTAAAGATAAATGTTTATTTGTAAAAAATTACAATCCTAAAAAAATAGAATTTAAAGATCCTCAAAATATTGTAATTCTTAATGCTCAATGTGGTAATGTAATAATTGAACTTTATCCAAATATTTCTCCTAATGCAGTTAAAAGATTTAAGTATTTAATTAAATCAAATGCATATGATGATATTGCTTTTCACAGAGTAATAGAAAATAAATTAGTTCAAGCTGGAGATTTAGAATTTGGAAAAAAAGATCAATTAGATTATGGAAAAATAGGTACTGGAAAATCAGGATTAGGAACTATTAAGTCTGAATTAGAAGGTGAGTTTAAATATACAAGTGGAAGTGTTGGCTTAGTGAGAACTTTTAAAAATGATACAGAGGACAGCCAATTTTTTGTAATTCTTCAAGATGAACCTTTGTATGAAGGTGAATATACTCCTGTTGGTAAAGTTCTTTATGGATTAGACGTTTTAAAAAAGATTAAATATTTACATAATTCTGAATACGTTTTAAGACCAGACTTTATCAATACCTTTAAAATGATGAATTAATAACCAAGATTTTTATCAATCTGATTTGTTAAGTCCTTATTATTTATAAAAAGTTTTAAATTTTTAATAAATAAATCTAGGGTCATTTTTACATAATTGCCATCGTCATCAGAGGAAACATGTGGAGTGATAACAAGATTTGGAGTATGCCAAAGCTCAGAATTGCTCTCTATTGGTTCTGGTTTAAAAACATCAAGTATAGCTCCTGCTATCTCTTTTTTATTAAGTTTTTTACATAATGCTTCATAATCTAATACTGATTGACGGCCAATATTTACAATTCCACAGGTGGGTTTTAATAGATCTAATCTTTTTTTATTAATTAAATTTTTAGTTTCTGAGGTTTCTGGTAAAGCAAGATATAAAATATCTGCCTCTGGGAGAACTGTATCTATTTTTTCAATGGTTATTATTTTAGAACACCCTTCTACAGATTTTCCTTTTTTATTTACGCCTATAATATTGGCACCAAGAGGTGCTACAAGTTTGGCCATCGAAGACCCTAATGAACCTGTGCCTACAAGAACAATGTTTTTCCCAGAAATTGGATTGCTGAATAATGATACAAATTTTTTATTTTTTTGGTTTGTAATAATCCGTGGCATATGATTTTGAAGCATTAGCACACTCATTAATCCATATTCTCCTGCTTTTTTTGAGTGAACACCACTGCTATTAGTTATTATTAAATCTTTTGATGCCCAGCTAAAAGGTGATAAATGCTCTATTCCTGCAGCTGTACAATGTATCCATTTTAAATTAGGTGCAACTTTTTTAAGATTAGTAGTTGGAAAATCATATGTAAGTAAAATTTCTGAGTTAGACATTGATGAGTTAAAATTATCTTCATCCCAATCAATAAAAATTTCTACTTGTTCTCTGATTTGAGCTTCATTTTCTAAGGCTTTTTCAAGATGTTCTTTTGTTATTGTAAAATTCTTTTCACCTTCTAAATCACAGGGAAAGGTCCCAGAACTTCCATGATTATTTTTGATATGAATTTTAATTTTTTTATTTTCTATCAAATTTTCCTCCTTTTTCCATTTCTTGAAGATTTTTTATAATACTATTATCACGATCTTTTAATGGCATATCCTCTAAATCAAACTGCATTTCCATTATTGATGAACAAATTAATTTAACAAATTCTCTATCATTTTTATTTCTTTTTGGTGCTCTTAATACAGTATCCTGTCCATTGGTTCTTATAACTTCTCCTTTAATTTTTTGTGGTTGTGGTGGTTCTTGCCCTTCTTCTAAACTATTAATTAAATTTCTAATTCTACGTCTATAAATCATAATACCTTTATCAGTTGGCATTAAATGTTCTCCTTTATGACTACTAATTGATCCCATTCCCTCAACTGCTTCTGCATCGCCAGGATTTTTTTGTTTTTCATCTAAAGTTCTATTTGTTATTTCACCAGCCTCTATTCTTTCAAATCCCTCTTGATTATTATACTCTATTGGGTCTCCTCTCTCACCAAAATTTGCCCAAGCTAAAGCTACACAATGATGATCATCGATAGGAACTACCCATCTTGTAAATGAACTTCTTCCAAAATATTTGCTTTTTGTACCATCGGCTGCAAAAGCTGCACCTGCTTGTGTAAAGTTTGGTAAAATTAATTCATTTACTCTAACCCAAACATTATCATCTATTCGTCTAGTGTTGCATCCTAGGTATTGAATTCCTCTTTCAAAAAATTCTATTTCACCCACTTCTGCAAATCCCTCTGAAAATTGAATTTCAGAACTTTGTCCATGTAAAAATGAAGTGTGAACAGGATCCATAATTGCATCAAGTACTTGAATCCAATTACAATTATAATTTATACGATATGGACTTGAAATGTTTCCAGGTATTTCAAATGCATCATAGTGTGGAAATTCTGGAATCTTATTCATTGGGCCTAAATATGAAAACACTAAACCATTAAATTCAATTACAGGATAAGCACCTAGTTTGAATGTTTCTCTTAATTTTGCTGCTTGTTTTGAGTCTGAATCTTCCCCAGGTGTTTCAAGAATTTCACCACTGAGAGAAAATAACCAACCATGATAACAACATCTAATGCCTCTCTCTTCTGTTTTTCCATAAGCCATTGATGCCCTTCTATGCGGACAGGCTTTATGAACTAATCCTATGTTACCCTTAGTAGTCTTGAATATTACTAAATCTTCTCCTAAAATACGAATTTCTTTAGGAACCTCACTAACTTCAGAGGTTAACGCAACAGGGTGCCAATAACGCCGAAGATATTCTCCACAAGAAGTCGATGAATTTGTTCGAGCTAATTGCTCATCAATTTTAGGAACAATTGCCTGTTTATATCCCCTAAAATCTTGATTATTAAAATTGTCGTTATTCATATTATTTGCTCATTAAAACTATCTATTGTAAATCTTAATATTCTAAAATAGGGTTTTCAATATAAATAATTTTTTTTTAAACAGCGTACAGTATGTCAAGAGAGAAAAATTTAGTTAAAATTAAAAAACCTAAAAATCTAAATACGATATTTGGATTACCTGCAAAATCATACACTGATGAAAAATTTTTTAAGAAGGAGTGTAATACTGTATTATCTGATGGTTGGCTATTTGTTGGTTTTGTTCATGAATTTAAAAAACCTGGTGATGTAATCCCTTTATTCATTGCTAATAAACCTATACTTCTCATAAAAGATAATAATAATAAGATAACTGCTTTTCACAATGTCTGTAGCCACAGATGTTTAAAGTTAGTAGATGAAAAAAAAAATGTAGGAAAAATTATTCGCTGTCCCTATCATGCTTGGAGTTATGATCTTGAGGGGAAATTAAAAGCTGCTCCTCATGTGGGTGGTACAAATCAACATAAGCCTAAAGGATTTAATTATTCGGACCATGGATTAAAAAAAATTAAAATTCATATTTGGCATGATTGGATTTTTATTAATTTTAATGGTAAAGCAAAAAAATTTGAAGATTATGCAAACTCTCTCATTAAGAAATTTAATGACATCGATCTAAAAAAATTAAAATATGGTGCAACTTTAGATTTTGGAAAAATAAAAACTAATTGGAAGTTTCTTATTGAAAATTTTATAGAACCATATCATGTTCAGTTTGTGCACAAAACAACAACTAATCAACCACTTAAAGATCACTATACAGTTGTTGATGGTATTTGTTATGGTAGTGGTGTTGATGTCAAAGAAGAAGATGTCAAAAATAATGCAGCTTTGTCAGTAACTTCTCGCTACTTATCTCTTTTTCCAAATTTTATAATAGGAACTTACTTTCCAAATCAGGTTGGTGTTTATCTTAATGTTCCAATAAGTCCTGGAGTAACAACGCAAAAAAGAATAATTTATACTACAGATGGTAAAAGTATGAGTAAAGAAGAAATTGAAATGATAAAAAATATTTGGTGGAGTGTTCATAAAGAAGATCACGAGATGTGTGAAAGATTACAAGAAGGTAGATCTTCTCCAGCAGCAACCGAGGGTGGACTACTATCTCCTGTTTGGGAAAAAGGAGTTCAAGCTTTTCAAAAACTTATAGTTAACGCGACTATGAAATCTTCTAAATCAACAAAAAGGAAAAAAAATGTCTAAAGAAATTAACCTAGATGGATACCGACTGGCACATACAATGATAAGAGTTAAAGATTTAGAAGCATCTTTTAATTTTTACTGCAAAACCTTAGGTATGAAAGTTTTGAGAAAAACGGACTACCCTGATGGAAAATTTACTAATGCATTTATTGGTTATGGACTTGAGACAGAGTCTCCTTGTCTAGAACTTACTCAAAACTGGGATCAAAAAGATGATTACGATAAAGGAAATGGCTGGGGACATGTGTGCATTGAGACGCCTGATGTTTATAAAGCTTGTGAGGACCTTACTAAACTAGGTATAAATATTACAAGAAAACCAGGTCCTATGAAACATGGAACTCGAGTGATAGCATTCTGCGAAGATCCAGATGGATATAAAGTAGAGTTAAATGAACCAATAAAATTATAAAATGAAAGGAAAAAAGAATGTCAAAAAAACCACAACTATATAAATTTAAAGATATCGAAAATAGACTTCATACTTTAGAGCCAGGGAAGAGCTATATAAAGCCATTTGTAACTAGTAAAGTAAGCAACACTATGTGTGGTGGATTAAATTTTTTAAACAAAGTTTCTGTACCATGGGATTTAACCTGTGATGAAATTATTTATTGTATGGAAGGAACATTTAGACTTACGTGTGATGGGGAATCTTTTATTTGTAAACCAGGAGATGTTCTTTATGTTCCAAAAGATAATCATATAGCTTACGAATGTGATGAAAAATGTGTAATATTTTACGCTGCTTATCCACATGATTGGAAACAGCAAGCAGGTATAACATTTGTTCCTGGAATAGATCCTGAAGATATGCCAAAATAAATAAAATTAAGGGAGATCAATATGAGCAAAGATGAAAAAATTTATTATGAAAATTTCAAAGATGCTGTTGAACGTAATAAAAAAAAAATACCTGCTGTTCATAAAAAACTAAAAAGTGCTGGTGTAAAATACATATTATCAAGCTGGATTGATCTTCATGGTATTCCAAAATCAAAACCTGTTCCAATGAGTGATTTTGAGCCTTTGTGCTTAGGGAAAGGTCCACAATTTGCTGTTCATTCCATCTCTTTTGTTCCTGAACTTACACCTGCAGACTCTGATCAAGTAATGTTACCAGATTTAGATTCTGTATATATTTGCCCTTGGGATAAAACTACAGCAATAATTTTTGCTGATCTTTTTTGGGAAGATAAACCTTATAATGTCTGCCCAAGACAAGCCTTAAAACGAGCTATGCAAAAAGCTCAAGACAAAGGATATAAAGGAATGGCTGGTATAGAGCCAGAATTTATCGCAATGAAATATGATGAAAATGGCGAACCTGTTAAAGCTATTGATAATGACCCAGCTAAGGGCATCAGACCAAGACGACAAGCTTTTGGTTACGACGTGGAACACACATTAGACTCAATGCATTTTTTAAAAGAACTAATAGATATTTTGAATGATCTAGGCTGGATGATCCATGATGTTGTTGCAGAAGGAGCCTACTCTCAATTCGAACTAGACTTTCACTATACGAACCTTTTAGAAATGGCAGATAGATTAGTTTTTCTTAGAATTCTTTTAAAAGAAATAGCTAAAAAAAATAATATGTTTATTACCTTTATGCCAAAACCAACAATAGGAGATTGGAGATCTGGAGCTCATATAAATTTTTCAATGATTGATAAAAATGGAAAAAATGTTTTTGATGGTGGAAATAAATTTTCTAAAGAATGCATATTTGCAGTAGGAGGATTAATGAAGCATGCTGAAGCCCTAACTTCAATTACTTGTTCGACTGTAAATTCATATAATGGTCTAGTTCCAAGAGTTGGAGGGTTTGAAGGGGGAACTGTTACTTGGGCACCAACAAATATTACTTATGGTCATAACAACAGATCGGCTCAATTTCGATTACCTCAAAATAGATATTGTATTGAAAATAGAGCAGCAGATATGACAATGAACGTATATTTAGCACTTTCAATGACTATTTCATCAGCAGTTGAAGGGATTGAAAAGAAAATACACCCAGGAGAGCCTACTGATCAAGATTTATACAATATGACAGATAGTGAATTCAAAAAACTAGGAATTAAAAGACTTCCAAGAAATTTACTTATGGCTATTGAAGCACTTAAGAATGATAAATTGACCGATGAAGTGTTGGGTTCTGTAATGAAAAAATCTTTACTTGCTTATAAAAATGATGAATGGGAACGTTATCACCAAGCAGTAACAGATTGGGAAGTAAAAGAGTATCTTAGACTTTATTAATGGAAAAGTATCAAGAGTTTAACTTAGGAAATGTTAAACTTTTATCTGGTAAAACTTTAAAATCAGCAAAATTAATTTACAAAACCTATGGTAGATTAAATAAAGATAACTCAAATGTAATTTTATTACCAACATTTTACACTGGAACTCATATTAGAAATGAAGGTTTTATTGGAAAAAATAGAGCAATAAATCCAAATAAATATTTTATTATATCAATCAATATGTTTGGTAATAGTCTTTCTACATCTCCAAGTAATGCTTCTACGTCACAACATGGTTATAAATTTCCAGAGGTAACACTCTGGGATAATGTTTATTGTCAGCATAAACTCATAACTGAAAAACTTAAAATAAAAAAAATTGCATTAGTAACAGGTTGGTCTATGGCTGGTTGTCAATCATATCAATGGGCAGCTCAACACCCTAATATGGTTAAGGCAATTTTACCCTTTTGTGCTTCTTCAAAAACCTCAACTCATAATCATGTATTTCTAGAAGGTGTGAAAGCTGCTTTGATTGCAGATAAAAACTGGAAAAAAGGTAAATATACAAAACAACCTGTGGAGGGCTTAAAAGCTTTTGGTCGTGTTTATGCTGGATGGGCTTTTTCTCAAAATTTTTATAGAGAAAAACTTTATAAAAAAATTGGGTATAAAAATGTAAAAAATTTATTAGACGACTGGGCCAATGATCATGCAAAAAATTGGGATGCTAATGACCTGTTATGTAAATTAAAAACTTGGCAATTAAATGATATAAGTAATAACCCTCTATATAATGGTAACTACATTAAATCCCTGAAATCAATTAAAGCAAAAACGATTCTAATGCCATGTAATCAAGATTTATATTTTAGAACAGAAGATAACATATATGAAAAAAAATTTATCAAAAAAGTTTCTTTACGACCTGTAAATTCATCATACGGGCACTGTGCAGCTAACCCTGGTAATGATAAAAATTTTGAAAAAAGACTAGATAAAAATATTAAAGAACTATTAAATTAATTTACCAAGGGTTTTCCAGTTAATAAAGTATGTTTGATTCTTTCTTGAGTTTTTTTACTTTCAATTAATCTCATAAAAGCATCTAATTCTAATTTAAATAAGTCATCCTCAGACAGAGTCTTATCTATTGTAGTATCTCCTCCACTTAGAACATATGCTAACTCTTGAGCTACTACTAAACCATGATCAAGAATGATCTTATCATTATATAGTTTTTCTAAAATTTTATTCATGTCTCCTATTACTGCTTTTCCTGGTAGATTAAATTTTGTCTCTGGTGGAGCCTTAAAAGTTCTATTATTGTGTAAAATTTTTCTAGAAACTTCCAATAAACTATTTCTATTCATTATTTTTTGATCTTCTGTTTTTAAATATTTCATTGGTTCCGCCTCAACTGGAGATGTTGCAGTTCTTCCATAGCCAATAATATCAAATACTTTAAGAGGAGCATAATTAGGATCTTTTTTAGCCAGGTCTGTATCAAGCCATCTCGCTAACATCTCTTTACATCCTCCACCTGCTGGAATTAACCCAACAATCGTTTCTACCAAACCAACAACGATATTTGTATGTGAGGCTACAAAATTACTTTGAACCATCACCTCAAAACCACCACCAAGTGTTAAACCTGAAGGTGCTGAAATAACTGGGTGATCTGAATATTTAAGATGTTTACAAGTTTCCTGAAAGTATCTTATAAATTTTCTAATAGATTTAAAATCACCTTTATCTGCAAAGTCCATAGTATAAGTTAAATTCACACCTGCTGAAAATTGCATGCCCTCATTGATTATTATTAATGGTTTATCAGTAGCTTTTTTTAAAACATCCATTGAGTCATAATCAAGCGCATTAGCTTTAGTTGTAAATTCAACAATATTGTAATCATTAAATCTATATATTTGCGCTGAATTGTTGCCATCTATACTCAATGCTTTCTTTTTAACTTTTCCTAATGTTTCAATTTCTGTATATTTTTGTCTTGAACCATAAAAGTCTTGATTTTTAGTTTTAGATAAACCCTCTAAAAAATCATTTCCTTTAAAATCATCTATCTTATTAAAAAAGTTTTCAACACCTATTTCCTCTAACATTTCAAAGGGTCCTTTTGCCCAATTAAACCCTAGTCGCATCGCTTCGTCGATATCATTAAAATCTTTTGTAATAGTAGGAACTAAAGAAGATGCATACTTAATAATCTTAGAAATTACTGACCATGCATATACACCAAATTTATCTTCTCTTAAGATTAAAGATTTAAGATCAGCTTTATCTAATTGAATATTAATTTTTTTGCTAATTGAATACTCTCCAGTTTCAAGGTTGATTGCCTCCATAAATTTTGATGTACCAGTTTTGTTTACCCTATAAAAGCCTCCCTTTCCTTTTCGACCTGTATATCCAGTTTCAATTAATCTTTTTACTAAAGGAATTTCTTTTGCAACTTCTTGAAAAGGATCATTTTTTGATAATTCCTTAATGAAACTTTTTAAAACGTCAGCCATCAAATCAATACCAATCAAATCATAAAGGCCAAAAACTCCTGTTTTTGGTATACCCATTGGTCTTCCAAAAATTGCATCTGCTTCTTCAATGCTAAGTTTCATTTTGAAAGCCTCAGTCATAGCGATTTGCATTGCAAAAACACCTATTCTATTTCCCAAAAATCCTGGCGTGTCATTGCAGACAATTGCTCCTTTTCCTAATTCAATTTCACAAAATTTTTTTAAATAATTAATTTTACTTAAATCATTGTTTTCATTTTTAACAATTTCTAATAAGCCCATATACCTAACCGGGTTAAAAAAGTGAGTGATGCAAAAATCTTTTTTTTCTTCTTCAGATAAATTTTCAGATAAAATTTTAATAGGAATTGATGATGTATTTGATGAAACTATTGCTCCTCTTTTTCTTTCTTTAAATATTTTTTCATAAATGCTGTGTTTAATGTCAATTCTTTCGACAACAGCTTCAACTACCCAGTCAGCATCTTTTACAGTATCAAAATTATCTGTAATATTTCCAACTTTAATATTATTTATTTTTGACTTATCTAATAATAATGGTGGACTAGATTTATAAATTTTATCCCGTGCTTGTTTACTTATTTCAGTTTTTAAATCTAATAAAGTTACTGGAATATTTGCATTACATAGATGTGCAGCAATACCACTTCCCATTGTTCCAGAACCAATAACTACTACTTTTTTAATTTGCATAAATTTTAAAAATTGAAGAATTGCTTATAATAAAAAAATCAAAATTAGTAAAATAAATTACTGATTAATTCCTCTTAATCTTTCAGATCTTCTTCTAAGAAGTTCTGCAGTAACCAAAATTAAAGTTGACATTACAATTAAGCATGTTGCTACAGCCATTATTGTTGGGCTTAGTTGTTCTCTTAATCCAACCCACATTTGAATAGGAATAGTTGTATTTTCAAGTCCTGCTAAAAATAAAACAACTACAACTTCATCAAATGAAGTTACAAATGCAAATAATGCACCTGATATTACACCTGGTAAAATTAATGGTAATGTTATTTTCATAAAAGTATTTACAGGATTACTTCCAAGGCTAGCTGCCGCTCTTGTAACACTATGATCAAATCCAGTTAATGTAGCTGTGACTGTAATCACTACAAATGGTGTTCCTAAAATAATATGTGCTAAAATTATTCCTGTATGTGTTGCGGCCAAACCCACTTTCGCCATAAAGAAAAATATTGCTGTTCCTGAAATAATTAATGGAACAATCATTGGTGAAATTAATAAAGCCATAAATGCAGCTTTGTACGGCATATGTCTGCTGCTTAGACCTAATGCAGCAACTGTTCCAAGTATTGTTGATCCAATTGTTGCAAAGAAAGCAATAATAATACTATTTTTTGCAGCAAGTCCCCACGGGTTTTTGGTTCCCCAAATCATATCTTCATACCATCTCAATGAAAATGCATCTGGGTCAAGTGCTATCATTCCTTTAGAAAAATGAATGTATTGTTCAGCATTAAAAGAAAGTGGCAATATCACAAACAAAGGTGCTATTAAAAAGAAAAATACCAAACCACAAATGGTTAAATATGTGTAGTGCCAAATTCTGTAATTCCATGATGTATAATTTGGTAATGCCATAATTTATCCTAGTTTAATATTATCTATTCCAACTAATTTATTATAAATCCAATAAATTGTTAAAATACCAATTAACAGCATTGTACCTAAAGCAGCTGCAAATGACCAATCTAAAGAACTTTTCATATGATATGCAATTGTATTACTAATTAATGATCCACTAGCTCCTCCAACTAATGCTGGAGTAATGTAATAACCTATTGCTAAAATAAATACTAATAAACTTCCAGCACCGATTCCTGGGATTGTTAATGGAAAATATATTTTTCTAAATGCTGTGAATGGTGTTCCACCTAAAGATTTTCCAGCTCTCATTAAGCTTGGAGATATTGTTTTCATTACACTGTAAAGTGGTAGAACCATAAAAGGTAACAAAATTTGAGTCATTGCAACAAACGTTCCTATTACATTATACATCAATTCTGGTCTCGCATCGTTTGCTGCTAATCCAAGCCAAACAATTAAATCGTTAATTGGGCCTTGTTGTTGAAGCAAAACCATCCAACTTGAAGTTCTAACTAAAAGAGATGTCCAGAATGGGAGCAACACACATATCATTAGTAAATTACTATATTTCATAGGAAGTGTAGCCAATAAATGAGAAATTGGATAAGCAAGTAAAAAACAAAACAAAGTTACCCAAAAAGCAACTTTAAGAGTTCTCAACCATAGTGTTTTATGAATTCTTCTATCTTCTGGTTGTTGGACTATATTTCCCTCTCGATCAAACTTTAAATCAACACCTTTTAAATATTTTGAATAAGTCCAGTTTGGTGCAGCATTCTTCAAAGCACCCAAATACTCTATTTGACCCCATCTTTTATGAACTTTAATAAACTGCTCTTTGTAGTTTCCTTCTTCAAATTTATTAACTTTTCTTACTGTTTTTTTAATTAAGCTACTAAATCCACCTTTTGCATAGTTTAGTCTTGCTATAATCTTACCGTAAGTTTTAGTTTTTTTTAAATATGATAAATCTTCATAAAGTGCTGCGTAAACTGGTTCTTCTGGGAGTTCTTTACCATCCCACTGCTCCATTGCTGTAAAAGTTTTTGGAAGCATTTTAGTGATCATACGGTCATCAACACTTCTAAATAACATATCCCCTATTGGAAAAACATATGTAATTATAAGAAATAAAAATAATGGCCCGACAAGCATTACTGCTTTTATCTTATTTCTTCTTTCAGCTTTTCTTAAGCTTACCTCTAAGGGTAATCCGTCTGATGATAATATTTTTTCTGTATTCATATTTATAAAAATCTCAAAAAAAAAGGGCGGTTATATTTTAACCGCCCCAGTATTTTATAATAAAAACTTAATCTATTAAACTAAATTATAGACCAGCTTTCATAGCTTCCCATTTTTCACCGATTTCGTCTTGGTTATCAGCCCAAAAATTAGGATTCATAAGCATATAGTTTTTAGTGTTAGCAGGTGCTGTTGGCATATGTGGTACCATGTTAGTCTTACCATCT
>Ga0209335_10002933_pt1 | contig 17448 bp, 28 predicted proteins | sample COG_09_FD_184753 | JGI IMG/M metagenome (GOLD analysis project Ga0209335, IMG submission 184753) | Pelagic Microbial community sample from North Sea - COGITO 998_met_09 (SPAdes) (version 2) | ecosystem: Environmental > Aquatic > Marine > Neritic zone/Coastal water | place: Helgoland, sampling...
CGGGGCTCTCGCCAGCCGCCGCCCTCCTGCTGCTCTCGCCCGTTGAGCTTCAGGCCTCCACGCTCCGCATCTCCTCCCCGCGAGCCCGCGTCGGCCGGCGGGCGCTGCTCCTCCTCGTCCAGGCGCTCTACCAGGGCTGGGCCCGCGCGGGTCCTCCGCTGCTCGCCTCCTCCCCGCCCGCCGTGCTCGCGCAGATGCTTCGTGCCGCGCTTCGTCTCGCACTCCCTGCGCCAGTCACGTGCGCCCTCGAGGCGGCTCTCACCCGACAGCTTTCTGTAGGCTCTGTCGCCGACGCCCTCCGCACTGCCGTCGAACTCCAAGGCGCTACACTTCCACACGCCCCGTGCAGCCAGCGCAGCCTGCGCATGGGGCGGCTGCTAAGCAAAGCACTTGAGTTCACGGCGCTGCACCGCATCCAGGTTGCGCAGACCCGCGAGTGGCAGCTACTCGCACCAGAGGTGAAGCGACTTGTCTCAGAGTATGCTCTCTCACGGGGTCTCGCTCCGCTCTGATGAAGCGGTTGCACGGGTGCTCATGAGTCAGCCATGAGTGGCGTAGTAAGGCTTTATTGATAAAAGTAATTTCATTCCTCGAAGAACCAACGCCTGCTAAAGGCCAGTAGGAAAACCATGGCCTACTCTTGGGGGTCGATGATTCCGCCGTCCGTGATCTGCAAAGGGTTCCTGAAAATCAGGCCCTACTTCGTTCCCTCTAGACAAATGAGATTTGAAGGGAGGATGCACCTGAAATTGGGCCTCAGCCTCTGGACGCGAAGGGCTATCAATGATCTTCACGATGCGGAGATCACCACGACCTTTCCTGAGCTCCAGTCTCGTCGTGGAAGCGTGTGCGAGGACGTGCCCGCCGACGGGTTTCTTCGGGTCTGAAACGAATGTCATGCCCCCATCGGGGTTTGACATCACCTGAAAGCGAATCCTATTTTAAAGCAGGACGCGCGCTTGCAGTTTGGGACTTTTTGTCATGCTATGTGGCAAAAAGCAGAGCTTAAAATTGCTCACCTGGTTCGTGTAGAGGACTGCAACATTAAACTCAGATGCCATCCTCGTCAGAGTCGCGAGCCTAAAACGAGGGGTCCTCAGGACACTTCACACCAGTAAGTAAGAAATGGAGGCACAATCAAATTACGGCAATATCAAGTAAGTGTGTTGCTAGCTCACAAGCTGCCAAGGACTTGCTGGCGCATAGAGAGCTCTCCACGGCCCTGGAACTCCGTGCGGAACAGCGAAGTGATCGAGTCAATGATAATGAGGGAATAGGGCCCTTGATCAACGAGCATCGCCTTGAGGTCCTGCAGAAGCCTCAAAAGCATGTCGGTGTTGAATGGGCGTGCGTGCACCACATTCTCAAGAATGTCCTTTCCCGCGACGCCAAATCTCTCCGCGATTGCTTCAAGCTTTTCTGTGCAATCGTAGGACATCAGAATCAAAGCATTTTCAATGAAAGCACGCCACTCATGACTTGAAAAATTGTGAAGCACACAAACGGGCACAAAATGCTGATGTTGGCCCGACCAGAGCGAAAGGATCCTTCAGTGTCGATGACGCACACCTTTCCTTGACCACCTCCTTCGTCTCTCCCCAGCTGCGCAGTCAGGCCTAAATTCAGAGGGCAACATGACCGGGGAACACTTGTCTGAAAAGGGCTCACCATAGCTGTGACGACCATGGTATGCACCCATTGCGACTTTCCGGTCCTGAACTCGCCGTAGATCTCGGTGAGTGAGTTGCTCTCGATGCCGCCTCCGAGGATAGCATCGATTGCCTTGACTCCAGTGGTGATGCGCTTGACCTTCTGCCGCTGCAGAAGGTGCTCCGCCCCGGTCTGGAAGGTGAATTGCTGCAATCGCGAACGTTTTGCTTGTCAGACTCCCTCGCACTACGGCACCACAAAATTCTGCTTCGAAAAGCAAAACCATGTCGCATTGGTAAACGCACCTTTTCTTTGAAGCACGCTTCCAGAACCTTTTCGATTTTTGCCTCTGTTTCAGGGCGGAGTTGAAGTCAGAAGCACAAATTGCCAAGCACAAATTGCCACGGACTTTATGTTGAGGCGGACTGGCGCCTGTGATGCCCTTTATGTTGAGCAAAACTTTCTTTGCAGCATGCACGACGGACTCCACCTAGAGCGGAGCGAACCATCAGGTGCTGACATTGTGCACTGGGATTCAAAGCTACTCTGAACTGGCTCGAACAGTTTGCAAATATACGAAGTTACTTCAGGAAGACTTACGGTCAAAAAGCCGGCATCTTTGAACTTGTTGACATCAGTCTTGGTGATGCCGTGCTTGGTGATGACGTCGAGATCGATGAAGGCTTGCTCCTCCTCTACCTCCTCAACGCGTGCTTGAGATTCGACCAGTGCCTGCTGCTCCATATTGTGGCTGTCTTCTTGTCGACAGATACCAAATCTAGCCCTGTGGCACGCAGTGTGCAACGTGACTACCCTTTACCCTCTTGAAAGCTTCAAGAACTGGAATCTGGCAGAGCTTTGAGAGCCGAATACAACGAAGAGGTGTTTGCGACTCCGAAGTTTAGAATGCAGAGGGTCTTGCTTTGTCTTTGCCGGCCAAAAACTTGCTCAGTTTTTTAGAGCGTATCCCTAAAAAAATAGCTGTTTTTAACTCCTGTGCATAACTTTTGTCTGCAGTCGGCATGGTGCGCCGCTGTTGCGATCGCGTCAATTAGACAAAATACAGGTCGACGCCGCCGTTTAATAGGCACTGGACAACAGCTCAATTTCAGATTCCCTTGCCGCATATTTCTTCCTGCTTCACTGCTCAACGTCTGCCGAGTCACCTACGATCGGCACAACTTGAATGGCTCAAGCTGAACGGCCGGTGCCCGGTTCGTGGCGAAAGAGGTCATTTTCTTCGACAGGCCAAGCCATAGATTCGCAATCCACCCCATACATCGGCCCGTGCCCCGCCCCGTCTCGACCTCGATGCCATCACCAAGCATGGGTATGGCATCGCCAAGGCTGATGCCGACAAGATCATCAAAGAAAGCCCCTCCCAAGGCGCCTGACGCGGCGGCCGCCGGCGAGCCGGGCGCGGAGGAGCCGGTTGCACCACCCAAGACGCTCAAGGCCGCAGCAGTCGAGGACGGCGACGTACCAGAGGCCCCGCCGCCTCGCAAGCCAAAAAAGAAAGCCGTGCCACCGCCGCCGTAATGAGAAGGGCATCCTTGAAGGCCTAGACCGTTCAATCAAAACGAATGAAGTCCCACCCTCTGTTTCTCACCACTTCACTTGCGGTCTTTGCTCTTTAGCCGCGCGTGCAAAGCTCTTGCGAAAGCTCTTGCGAAAGCTCTCGCGTAAATTGGCAGACTTACCATGAACAGTCACCACAATACTGGCCCTCGATATCATGTACAAGCTTCGAGCAGGATGTTAGGTCCTCGAGTACAAACCGCTTTGCTGACTACGGCATCGGGGCAGGCTCTGCGGGCTGTGCTGGCCCCTTGGGAGGTGCCGCAGCGTCTGGTTTGACGCTGAGGTTGAGACGATCGTTCTCAACGGAGCACAGCACTGTGGAACCCTCTGGAAAGTCGCCCGAGAGGATCCTCTTGGCGATCGCAGTTTCGAGCTCGCGCCGCACCGTTCGCTGGATCGGGCGCGCGCCATATACAGGATCGAAGCCGATCGCCGCCATGTAGTCAAGAGCCTCGGTGTCGCAACGCACCGACATTCGGCGGTCCGCCAGGCGCTTATTGAGGAGCGCAACCTGCTGCTCGACAATTCGACGGACCGACGAACGGTCAAGCGCATTGAAGATGATCTGCTCGTCTAGGCGGTTGAGGAATTCCGGCCTGAAGTGGCGCTGCATGGCGTCTGTCACCTTTCGCCGCATCTCTGCCTGCGCGTCAATGTCGTCCGGTCCTCCAGCGACTGCTCGCGAGGCTGCGTCGAGAATCGACTGCGAACCGATGTTAGAGGTGAAAATGATGATGGTGTTCTTGAAATCGACCGTGCGTCCCTGCCCATCCGTGATGCGCCCATCGTCCAGCACCTGGAGGAGCACGTTGAACACATCTGGGTGCGCCTTCTCAACCTGGACGTTGTCACGACGGAGTGAGCTGGTGGAAGCAGTGATGCGCAACTGGCACTTGCATGCGCGCGGGGGGCAATGCGCCGAGGGGGACGTGGCGCACCTCATCGAACAGGATGACCGAGTACGGCCTGCGCCGCACGGCTTCTGACAGCTGCCCACCCTCCTCGTATCCGACATAGCCCGGCGGAGCTCCTAGGAGTCGTGAGACAGAAGCTTTCTCCATATACTCCGACATGTCGATGCGAACCATGTGCGAAGCGTCATCAAAGAGCTCCTCACACAGCGCCTTTGCCAGCTGCGTCTTGCCCACTCCAGTGGGGCCAAGGAACATGAAGGACGCAGTCGGCTTGTCCGGGGAAGACAAGCCCGCACGAGAGCGCTGAACAGCCTCAGCGATGGCCTGGACTGCCTGGGGCTGTCCGATGACTTTGTCGGAAAGCGACTCCTCAAGGCGAAGGAGGCGCTCCCGCTCTGTCGCCTGCAGGCGGGTGACAGGGATTCCCGTCCACGCCGAGACTACTGCCGCCACGTCTGACTCGGTGACCTCGTCGCGCATGAGTGCCTGCTTGCTGGACGGCGTTGCAGCTTTTGCTGAGAGACGCTCCTCGGTCTCCCTGAGTTTTGTCTGGAGCTCTGGCAGCTCTTTGTACTTGAGCTCCGCTGCTTTGCTGAGATCGTAGGATGCCTCAGCGCGGTCGATGTCCACCTTGACCTTGTCGATCTGCTCCTTGATGTCTGCGACCGCCGTGAAGTCTCCCCGCTCCTGCTCCCACTGTTCGACGAGAGCCCTCTGCTCGACCCGGAGCTGCTTGGATTCGTCCTCGATGCGCTGCAGCCGCACGCGAGAGTCCGCCGAGTTTTTGTCGCGCGAGAGGGAGAGCCGCTCCATCTCGAGCTGCATGATCTTGCGATCGACGCGGTCCACCGACGCGGGTTTGGAGGTCATTTCCATCTTAAGCCGTGCCGCCGCTTCATCCATCAGGTCGATGGCCTTGTCAGGCAAAAAGCGGTCCGAAATGTAGCGATCCGACATCACCGCCGCCGCCACGAGCGCCCCGTCGTCGATGCGCACCTTGTGGTGCACCTCGTACCTCTCCTTGAGCCCGCGCAGGATCGAAATGGTGTCTTCCACGGACGGGGCCTCAACCATCACCTGCACTTCCACGCTTAGCGCTACATCCCTCGGCTCAAAGCACGTGAGGATCCCCGCTGAGCGGCCGCGGCTTCAGGTTCGGGGCCGCCGGTCGAGGCCGCGAACGAGCGTGGAGCGCACCTGCTGGAAGCGACGCTCCAGGGCAGGGTCCTTTTCCATATACTTCTGGTACTCGTCCAGCGTCGTGGCCCCGATGCAGCGGAGCTCGCCGCGAGCAAGCATCGGCTTGAGCAGGTTCCCCGCGTCCATGGCGCCGTCGGTCTTACCTGCGCCGATGAGGGTGTGGATCTCGTCGAGGAAGAGCACGATGGAGGTGTCCGAAGACTTCACCTGCCCGCCGCCCACGCGTCACCTCCTGATACTCCCTCGCCCCGCGCAGTGCCGCACGTGCCGCACGTGGCGACGGAGCTTGGCCCAGGCGGGTCAAGCCTCGTTGATGACGGCCTTGAGTCGCTCCTCAAAGTCGCCGCGGAACTTGGCGCCCGCCACCAGAGCGCCGAGGTCGAGCGAGAAAACCTTGCGGCCCTGCAGAGATGCCGGCACATCATTTGCCACGATGCGCTGCGCGAGACCTTCGGCCACGGCAGTTTTGCCGACGCCAGGCTCGCCGAGGAGCACAGGATTGTTCTTGGTCCGCCGCGAGAGGATCTGGATCGTGCGACGGATTTCCTCGTCCCGCCCGATCACTGGGTCGAGCCGTCCTGCCTTGGCCTCCTCGGTCAAGTCCCGCCCGTACTTGTTGAGGGCCTCGTATGTTGCCTCCGGGTTCCGCGACGTCACGCGTTGCCCCTTGCGCACATCCTCGACTGCCGTCTCGATCGCGCCGTCTGAGATGCCATACTTCTGTAGAACGCCACTTGATCGAATCCGGGGTTCCTTAACGCATGCCATCAACATATGTTCGACAGAGATGAAGTCGTCTTTGAGTCGCATCTTGCTACTGTTGGCATCCTTCAGCGCGGCGGTGAGCGACGGCGCAGCAACCTTCTGCTGTCCGGTAGCACCCGTCACCGACGGTAGCGTGCGAAGATGCTCCTCATATCCGCGCACCATCTGCTGCATCAATGACGAGAAGGCTCCCTTTCCCGCTGCCTTTGACAATATCCGCTGGCACGTCTCGTCTTGTAAAAGAGAGTAGAGGAGGAGATCGACCTGCGTATGCACCATCTTAGTCCCTCCAACAAACATAAGCTGCAGCTCATATTTAGTCCCGCCCTGACACAGCTCCAGTGACGGTCCTGCAATGTCCGGACCAGAGACAGCACGAGGAGATAGGCATACTCTGAGCAGTGCAGTACCTCGAGAAATTGCTGCTTGAAGTTGTCTGCGATCCCAGGCAAACGCTGAAGCGCCTCGAAGGCCTTCTCAGTGTACAGCTCCTACCCGGGCATGATGGGAATGTTGGCATCAAGGAATGGGGTCGAGTGCTCATCAGTACCATAATGTTCAGCAGATGCTAGCAAGAAGGTCACCTGATTCATCAGGTTGGGCTCGCCTCCCGCCCCGGACATGCAGATTGTCGAGGCGCGACCGCCGCGAGAGCGCAGCGAGACGCTCGGGCCCAGAGCAGGAACTATGTTTCGCGCGGGAACGAAACTCGGTGATTGCACACAATCTGCTCACACGGAAAGTACACGGGTCATGAAATGTTGCAGACTGCTTTGCCAGAGTTCAGCGCTGCATGTAGGGGTTTGCCGCTGGCGGCCATGCTTGCACCACCCCTGTTGGGCAGGACCTGGGAGAGAGCTGGCGAACTTGGTTCCCGAACGCAGCCTAGGAAGAGGAGCCGCACAAAATCCAACTTGATATTGGCTCTGTTGCCAGCACGCCACCCGACCCGCGATACAGGCGAGGGCGACGAAGAGGACAGCGTGCGCCGAGGAGGCCGGCATCGTAGACTTGTGAAAGGCCCGCCGGCCACAGAACTCGGCAGGCTGAGAACTGAACAGCACTCCAGAGTACCTATGTAGTCACAGCAGCGCGACTTCAGGTGCTGACGAGGATTCAGCAGCAAGGGGATGCCCAGCTCCGTTGCGCCCGGTTCCGGGGCGAGGTGCTTATTTGATGCAGTTTGATTGACTGCCTAAAAATGACTTGGTGGGACCTCTAAATTTAGCGCTTGGTTCGTTCGAGAACTTCTACGCTCCGAGTTGCGATCCCGCGCACGGGCCCAGTGTGGGGTCGGGGCTTTTGCCCCGGCTCCCGCCGCCCACGTGCGCGCGTCCCGTTGGTGTTGTGGGCTTGGGACCTAGTTGTTATACGGCTTCCTTGCTGTGGTCTCCCGGCCCCCGCCCGCCGCCAGTTTTTCGCTCTGCGATTTGTGACTGTTTGTCATTAAACGTATCTGTCTCTCAGTTGGCTCCGTTCGTCAGGTTATTGGTACGGTGGTGGTCTCCCTGACATATCTCTCGTATGTTCCTCTTTCGATCGTTGATGTACTTCTGCTCTTCTGACAGACCCGCTGAGCTGTGGCCGACGACTCTGTGGGTAGGACAGAAAGACTTTCGAGCCAGCCAATCAATCGCTTCGGGAGCAAAAAATGTACTCATCGCGACACTGCTGCCTAAGGTGTCTCTAGTTTGAAATTTTGTCGATCTGAGCGAGGATATCCGCAAGCTTCTTGTCCGTAGACTTCTTCAGCGCCTCAAGCTTGGACTTGTACGACTCATGAGAGTGCTTCGACGAACGCGTCCTGAGAACCGTGCTGCGTCGTGGGTGCCGCGACGCGCGCTGGCCTTGCTGTGCTGCCCTCTCAGTGAGCGCGTGAATTTCCTTCGAGGTAGTGCCGACAAGAGAGACAAGCTGTCTCTTCATCGCCTTGAGCTGCAGCTCGGCCGGCTGCGCGACCTGCTTGCGAGCAAGGAGGTAGTTGGTCTGCTCGTCACCGACGTTCATCACCTGTGATGCAAGCTTTGCCTGCTCAAGCTTCGCCTGCAGAAGCTTGATCCGCCAGTTCGCGAGGTTCAGCGCGTGTTGCGCCGCATCCTCCGCTGCCCATTCCTGCATGCCCCCCGCGAGCACGTGGTCGCCGTTCCACTTGGTTGGGTCCTGGAACGTGTTGGGTCCGTAATACCCATACGATGGGGACGCAGGATGCAAGTACGGCGCCGCTGCCACGCCTGCAGCTGGCAGGAAGCTGGAGCAGAGCGTGACCGCCGCCGTGCTGCCAGAACCGGATGAGGGCTTAGGGGCAGAAGGCAGCATGGTTGAATCGCAAAAAGAATCTGTGAGAGAAGCACTGCAAGTGTCCACACGAAGAAAAAGAGTGAAACAGAGCAGAGCAGAACACGCGGCGGACGTAATTGTAGGCGTTTTGGTAACAGACCTGCCTCCACACATGTCGCCGAGTTGCTGGCCCGGCACCACGTTCATCGAGGGATTCGTTGCTGCAAGTGACGAAGCCCCAGCAATGCCCATGTCCGGGTACCTAATCGCAACAGGCAAAATCAGCGAGAGGGGTTTCCATTGATATTCCGCTACAGCGGGTTGAGCCCACGCCTGACTCAGCCACAGCAGCCTCAGGAAGGGAATCGATGCTGACAGGAGCTGGAACTCACGAGGTGGCCGGGTTTGCCAACGACTGGCCACCATAGTACGACGGGAGCGACGAGGTGTCAACAGACACCTGGGGACAGAGCAAAGCTGTTCAGCAAGGAGGTGAAAGAGAAGGTGAAAATGCAGGCAGGCAGGTGGCCGGGATGTCGTTGGGGAGCCCGGCACTCACATCCGCCAGCTCCGTGCGTGCGGTGACGCCCCTAACAGAGTGCACAAGGCACAACAAAGCCAGTGAGGCTGCGCCAGCCAGCACCAGCTCCAGCGCGCGAGGCCGCTCCGTCCTCATGTTGTGGTGCCCTGCTCTGGCGCTGCGGATGGCTCTTCAATTGGCGAGTTCCCGTCGGCACCGAAAAGTCTTCGATCTGTTGCAACTTGTACCGAGGAGCTCGAAAAAGCCTGTAATCCTCCGGACAGATTCGGCCCTCTCTCGACGACGCTGAGGCGGGCCCAAACAATGGGCTCTCTTAGAGCGCTCACCTGGTCCTGGGGGACATGCAGCATGAGTCCCTCGAAGCGCTGCATACACAGGTCGTCCTCGAGTGACTTTTCCGCGTGGTCTGATCTTCACTTCCGAATGTAATCCTGGTTTGCAGACGACTTCGGATTTCCCTAAAGGACAGCCTCTGCTCTTCAGGAGGTGTTGAGCGTGGCGTGGAGCATCGATGACACACTACTCGCATCGACGGTGGATCCTGGCTTTTGTGGTCTACAGAAAATCCTGATGACGTAGTGCTTTGATATTCACAGCTACAGACACTTGCCAAGATCGAAAGATTGACCAAATTTGTCACATGGCCTGGCAGAGCAACGAGGGTGTCCTACATGTGCTGGATGTGCGAAGTGGGGTCAAGTCATTTTCTGCAACGGGACTGAAGCCTTTGCCTTCGATATCCTTCACACGAGATGGTACTCGTCTTGTTGGAGGCTGCCTCGGTAAAGTCTGCAATTATTTTTTGAGCAGCCCAGTATGATTCCACCGTTGACGTTCCCCTGGCCCCTTTCTTCTGCTGATCCTCTGAAAGCTTGTTGCTTGAACAGGAAAGAATGTTCACGTTTGGGACCTTCGTACGTCGAAACCGCTTTTTGCTCCTGTCCGGTCAAGCTCCCCAGCCACTGTCGGCAAATTTATGCAGGGGACTGTGCACACTGAGGGCGGGTCTCTCTGATCGTGGCAGGGCACACGACGCTGAGATAAATAGCCTGTCACTCAGCACGTGCGGCACGCTTATCGCGACAGGTGGCGCGGACAACAGGTTCTTCTGCCTTCCCTCAATTTATCACCTTGCACCTCCGCCCGCGCTCCTTGCAGGGCCACGGCTCGTTCAAGCCACCATAGGGACTACGTGAATGGATGTATGTATTCGTATCTGAAGCTTCTCGGGCACCACCAACCTGTGACAGCGGAGCATGGCATGCGTGTGCAGGGTCAAGATATGGGATATGTCGCAAGAGGGTCTGACGGAACGGGCGAGTCTCGCTGGGCACGACAACATTGTTTGGGGCGTGGCGCTCTCCGCGGATGGCAGCCTCGCCGCTTCTGCTGGCCTCGATGGCACGGTCTGCAAAGTTTATCATCCCTTGACAGCGCATTGATGCGAAGTAGTTGTTGACAGGGGCGGTAGGGGCGGCAGGGGTGGCAGTGGGCATGCTGTGCTTGGGCAGGGCTGGGAATTCAAGTGTTGTTGAAACCAGCGCTCTTTCGGGGCAGGTGAGGCTTTGGCGGTCTGCTGCTTGGTCTAGTGAGACGCGGAAAGAGGTCAACGGAGAAGAAGAGGTCGAGGATAGCCAGAAGATGCTCACTCTACGAGGACACTTGGGCTGGGTGTGGAGTGTTGCGCTCAACCCTCTCGCGGGGTGAGAAGCCCGGGTGCGGTGCCCGGAGGATGTTGCGAAGTTATGAGCTGTGTGAGGAAAAGCTCGGCCTCACCAGAGTGTGGCTGGGGCCAGCGCGGCAGAGGCAGCGTCGGCAGGGGACGATAAGACCGTGCGGCTCTGGAGGACCGATACCGGCGCGGGAGACATGCCTCCTGCCCAGGCTTGCCTGAGGTGCGTGCCCCGGACCTCCGGCTTTGTGCAGTCTCCTGCTCTCCTGAGGCAGTGCACCGACGGGCAGGGGCCACACGGACGAGGTGCGTGCGGTAGTCTATGCGCCACATGGAGATTTACTGCTTTCATGCAGCGACGATGCGACAGCTCTGGTGTGGCGACTGGGGAAAACACCATGCCAAGCGGCCACTTTTCGCGGGCATCAAGACCCTGTGCGGTGCGGGGCTTGGACTTCCTGTGCTGGACGTGTAGCAACGGGTGGCGACGATGCGTCAGTACGGCTCTGGGATGTAGCGACACAGCAGCAGCTTCATGTCTCCGGTGGTGCTGCCTGAAGCCTCTGCATTGCTGAGGAGTTGCACTTCATGAATGATCCGCAGCAGCCTAGTCACGGCATGTCCGCTTGAGCTTCTCGAACCTTCGAAAGGCGAAAGCGGCAAGTCTGGGAGAAATGTGAATGGGCCTAGTCGAGAGCATAGAAACGGTGGGCGTTTTCAGCGGTGATGCGGGCGGCTTCCTCAAGGCTCCAGCCCTTGACCTCTGCCACGACGCGCAGCATCTCGGCGAGACCCGCCTCAACTGCCGCAGGCGGGCCCTCGAGATCGCTCTCGAGCAGTAACCGCGCAGGTGGAATCTCTGCCAGCAACTTGCGCGTTTTAGGAGAGCGGAGGTTGACGGCGGCGGAGAAGCCGAAGTAGAGGAGCTCTCCCGAGGTGGTAGCTCGCGCGGTGGTCGGGCCCGCCGGCTTCATCTTGAGCAGGCTGTTGAGCATCCCAGCCTTACCTCCAAAGGAATGCAAGTACACAGGAACGGCTGCGCGCGCGGTGGTCGGCGCGCGGAGCATGTCGAACACCTCTCCAAACGCCTTGACACAGTGCATCGAGACCGGCCGCCCCAGTTCCGCCGCGAGCTGGAGCTGCGCCTCAAACGCTTCACGCTGCGCTTCTCGCTGAACTTGGCTCAGTCCAGGTGGGACCTGCAACCGTTGCTGATCAGCAAAGGTGGGACCTGCAATCGTTGCTGATCAGCACAAGGTTGCGCACCCCCGCAAGCCAACTTCCCACCGAAGTGCCAGCTCATGGGCTATCACGGACCCACTGGCCGTCGAGCCCGATTTCACCCACTGCTGCCCGAGGGTTCCGCTCAAGCCGCGCCCGAAGGTCTTGCAACCAACTTCCGCCCGCCGAGACGCGCTCCACCTCGTGTGCGTACCTGTACCGAAACCTCTCGGCGCATCAGCACCAAGCACCGCTGATGCTCCGGGACCCTCCCTCGCGGGGTTCCTTACGCACCACGGGTGCAGTCCAAAACATGGGACAACACGGTCTGGGTTCGCGCGTGCCAGCTCCTCCACTGCGTCCCAGTCCGACGGCCGCGTCCCCATCGTGGCCATCGAGAGACCCTCGTCCAATCCCCCCACCCCCTCCCCGAGATGCACGTGAGAATGCGCATCGAAGCGCCTCGGCAACACAGATCTGGCTGATTGGACCACTTTGGCATTCCTATTGATCTCCGCCATCCGCACACGACCACGTCTCTGCGCAAAGTGACAAGCGTTCTTTTCGACTGGAGCACCCGGAGGTGTAGGCCTGGGCTGAAAAGCAGTTCCAGAGGAGCCTCTGCTGCAGGCAGCTCCCAAAATGACTACCAAGAGGGTGCAGCGCAACCAGAAGCAGTGCATTGAGTGTGTCTCGTAGCCGCCCCTGTTAAGCCCAGGGCCTGACGCCCGCCCCCCCTGGGGAAAACCTTGCAAAGAAGCGGGGTCAAATCAAATGTTTTCGTCACCCTCGACGATTTCAGATTCTGTCACGGAGGAGATCACTTAAAAGCGATCCAGTGCCGGGGGGCCCGCTGCAGAACGCGATGCCAGGGCTGCGGTCGTCGTTGCTTGCATTTCTAGTGCTTGCGTGGTGTCACGGATGTATCTGCTTCCAGAGTCTACCGCTCTCATCGCCGATGAGGTGTGGGATCGCGCAGAACTCCGGATTCGCCTCCATTTGCGGATCCGGAGGTCCCTCGGGCGCTAGCTGTGCACTGCTCGGGCCCGCACGGAACGTGCGACGGTCAAGGGGTTTGAAACAACTTGGATTGCGGGGACTGAGTTCCAAGGCGACGCCGGACTACTACAAGGTTCTGCCCAGCGTGTAGAGGTGGCCAGACATGAAATGCAACCTGTCTGTGCTGGAAGCAGCATTCCTAGGTGCCGGCGACGTCGCGACCCAGGCTCATAGCGCTTGGAAACGAGTCAAAGCTTTTCTGCTTTGGGATCTTGGCCCATGCGACTGCTTTTTGATAGCCGTTGCGCCTGGACAGGTGCTCGGGGTAGACAAAAAGGCCGACACGAAAGAAATCAAGCGCGCATACAAGCGCCTGGTGCGCCCTAAGCCCTTCTCACGTAGACACATGGTAGCTTATCTGAACTCGAGAACATCACATGCACGTTATTTCTGCACCCGCCGTTGGGTCGGTGGCGTTTCTTGGCAGCGCTGAGCAAGGTGCGGCTGCAGGCGGTCAAGTTCCACCCCGACGTGAACAAGGAGGAGGGCGCCAAGAACCGTTTCGTGGAGATCAACGAGGCATATTCGATCCTCTCCGATGGTTCTCCCCTCTCTTTTTCCTCATTGAGGGCATCTCCCCGTGGCCGCATGCACACCTTTTCCCGGTTTGCAAATTGCAAGTGTCGGTTGCTCCGGAGGAATGAGATCTCGTTCAAGTGGCTCCCGGCCTTGGATGGCAGAGGCGGAGCGGCGCAAGTACGACATGCGACGAAACCCTTTCGAGGGATGGTCTGCAGCACGCCCGGGTGGCGGCACGGGAAGACAGGGCTGGAGCGGGGGCGGAGCGAGCGCTTCGGGCTTCGACTTTGACGAGTACTGGAGCCAGTTCCGGAGCAAGGAGGAGACGCCGAAAGACATCGACGACTCGTTCGAGAAGATCCTAGACGACCTGTTCTCAGGTGTGCGCTCCCGCCGCAAGGTAGGCGGCGGCGGGCGGCGGCGTGATTCGCTGCTGGACGACTTTGGCTCGTTCCTCGAGACGATGCTCGGCCGGGAGGACTTGGGGGGGGACGACGCAGAGGCTGAGGTGGACGGACTGGCAGAAGAGGAGCTCCGCGCCGAGGCAGATGACTGTGCATACGTGGTGACGCAGCTTGGAGAGCGTGCGACGCACCTGCGCAGGGAGGCCGTGGCGGCAGAGGAGCGCGGAGCCGAGTGGGATCGCAAAGGCAAGGCGGCGGGAGGCGAGACCGCTGCTGCTGCGCGGGACAAGGCCGAGGCTCTGCGACGCTCCGCAACCCGACTACGAGACCGCGCGGCCAAGGTGGACGAAATGCAACTGTCCCAGAAACAGCGCCTGAAGCGCCTCCGTGCGCGCCTGCGCGGCGAGAAGCCGCCGTCCCAGAGCCCCAGCGACAGCGCGGGTGCCGGGGGCGGTGGTGGAGCGGGAGACAAGGAGGTTGTGTCGTGCCCAGAGTGTTTCCAGAAACTACGGGTGCCCTCGGGACGGGCTGGAACAGCTCGCTGCCCAAACTGCTCGTACTCGTGGGAGCCGAACGTCCCTGCCTCGGACGGCGCGGGCTCTGAAGGCGGTGCGGAGGCTGCTGCTGCAGAGCGGCGCGTTGTTGGATGTCCCAAATGCGCTCAGAAGATTGGGTGAGGCCTGTACCGATTATGCTTATCACAGTTAGGGCACTGACGCACGTAGGAGGGATGCATGCCGTGCCTGCGCATGAGCATCGCGGATGACGTCGACGGCGGCGCAGGGTGCCCAAGGGACGTGACGGATTTGTCAAGTGCCCGACGTGCGCGCACCAATTCTCCACTACCACCCCAGGCCGTGATGCCTCAGGTCCCGAAGCCGCGTCAAGGACACCGCCGAGGACTGCGCAGCGCTTCCCTGACCAGGTTGTTGCCTGCTTGTGAGCTCCTCCGAGTTGACTGTGAAAGATGTCAAAAATGTGCCTCCTCGCCCAACTGGCTTGTGATGAGTGGCGGCGCGGATGGCAGTACGCCACGTCGTGGCAGGAGGAGCAGAAAATGAAGCAGGAGTTGGCTCGCGCTAAGGCCGAGGTGATTCCAGCCAGAGGGCATCGCCTCCCCTTGGGCCGTGCGAGGAGCCAAGCTAGTGCGGCACTTGATGTGTAAACCTCACATGCCGTGCGCAGGAGGATCTCGCAAAGCTGAAAAAGGAGCTCGGCCTGTGAAGACGCAAGCCAGCACCTCGAATCACGCCAGTCGCAATTTGGACCCATGTCTTGTCTTCTGCTTGCTCTCTCTCTGTCTGTCTCTCTGTCTCTCCAGCGGCGTGTTTGCGCGCGCTACTTTGGTGTGTGTGCGAGTGCATGTGTGTTTTGGTATTGTGTTGTGTTGTGTTGTGTTGTGTTTGTGTTTGAGTGAACGAGTGTCAGAGCTACAGACAGAGAAGATGATCCCACAGCACGCACCCCAGCTATGTATTGTCAGCATCCATCGCGGATCGTCGCGTTCTCGGATCGTTTCTGGCCCGTGTCAGGGCACACTGAGCATCAAGAGCTCATAAAGTCGCGCATCACGCGCTGCATGTAGACCTCTGCAAGGTGGTAGACTGCTTCCCAATTCTCATCCCAGGCCCTCTGCCTGTCACCAGATGCTTCCACCTCAGCCTCCATCTTGGACGCGAGTTCCGCACAGAGACGGTCCTCCTCCCCCCACGAGGAGGGATTTCCCGCAGGTGGCCTTTTCTCGAACAACTTCAGCCGGTCGCGTGCCATTCTGCCACCATTTGCACTGTTAGCAACTCCGACGACCGAGCTCGGTCTGGGGCGCATAGGGACGCACTTGAGCATGAGGACGCGAGAGTCGCCCTCTGCAAATTTGCAGCACGTGAGGAAGTCCTTCTGCTCAAAGCCTGTGCCTCCCATGAGTGCATAGCTACCCACCTCATTCTGCAGACGATGGCATAGCTCGATTGACTCCTCGACGGCTTTGACCTTGGCAACTGCGATGGCTTCAACAAGCGGAAGCGAAGGCACATTGTTGTTGACCAATGCGGCAGAGAGCTCCGATTCGCACTTTCCTGAGCAGGAGATGGCGGAACTGCATCAGCACCACCGATCAGTGGGTAGAAAAAAGGGAACAGCGGGTTGGTCGCAACCGACGAATGCATCGAGCTTGGTCTGCTTGTCCGCGTTCTCGCGGAACAACGCCTTGAGCTGTGGGATCGATGACAACACGGGCTCTCCCGCTGGTGCCCAACACTTCTTGGTGTCTGCGTACCTTTTCGTAAGTGCAAAGAGTCCTTGGCCTGCCAACCAACGAGAATCGAGACTCTCAAACCGAGCTGGGTGCGTAGAGAGATGTCTGTGTTTGGACACGCGGAGGAGAAGGGTTGAGCTCACGAAAGCCAAGGGCGGCCTGCGCGACGGCGACTCGACCGGAGAAGAGGCGCTGGCCGATCATGTGGAAGACAGGCATACCCTTGACTTTCTGAACGTACTCGCCACCTTCGATGTCGGCGAAGCGGTTCAGCAGCGCACTACGCGGGAGGCGCACCCCGTGAAAAGCAATCGCCGCGTTGTCGAGGTCATTTCCTATCGTTTTGCGCCCCATATCCTCGAGCTCCACGCCGGAAACCACAGATCCATTCTGCCTCAGATCCATAACAAATGCGTGTGGCCCAAGCGGCTTTCCCTTCAGCACCAGTGAGGCTACAACGACCGTCTTGTCAGCCACTAGGCCCTGCGAAATCCAGTTCTTCCACGCGCCGCGGTCAGGGGAATTGAGCACGAATTCGTCTGCTGCCTCGTCGTATGTAGCGACAGTGTTTACGACCAGCCCAGAATTAACGCCCGCGAGCTTCTCCGTGAGCGAAAAGCACCCCAGAAATCCCTTCTCCTGCCACTCATCGAGCATCGCGACTTGGCTGTCATTGCCAAGTCCGAGGACTGTCCCGGCACAGAGGTTGAGGTGCACAGTCATACGGATCCAAAAGCCAGGACCGAGCTGTGGCGCATGCTCTGCAAGAAGCCGATGGGCAAGGAAGAAGCGGTCGGGCTTGTTCACCAAGTCCGTATTCCTGTCCACAGTGCGACGGACGTAAGTCAGCACTCCCGCCCTCTAGAGACTGCAGAGCGCCGGACTTACCGGAGCAGACCCGTTTGCATGAGCTTCCGCAACCGTGATGCCGACTCCTGGTATGAAATAGTCCTGATATCCATGCTTGCCAGGTCTACGGTAGCCGCCTTGAACTCTTTTGCCCAATCGTCGATGCTGAGTGCTGCGATCCTTGCACCCTCAGACATGTGACGCCGCCCGGTCCAGAACCTTGTCGCCCCACAGGCAGGAGAGATAATCAACCGTGACGCTGGGTGCAGATTTTGAAGGCGCAGCATGATTGCAGAGTCGTTGTCGGAGGCACGCCGCGGCCACCACCAGCCTGGGGCGCAACACAAAAAAAGCTGCGATTTGGGGGCCGCCAGATAACCTAAAATTTAGTCGAGTGTCTGTTCAGTGAACAAACATATTCTCGGATTTTCCCCTTTCGCTCCCGCCGCCCACGTGCGCGCGTCCCGTTAGTGGTGTGGGCCTGGGACCTCGTTGTTATCCGGCTTCTCTGCTGTGGTCCCCCAGCCCCCGCCCGTCGCCAG
>Ga0209335_10002959_pt1 | contig 17365 bp, 16 predicted proteins | sample COG_09_FD_184753 | JGI IMG/M metagenome (GOLD analysis project Ga0209335, IMG submission 184753) | Pelagic Microbial community sample from North Sea - COGITO 998_met_09 (SPAdes) (version 2) | ecosystem: Environmental > Aquatic > Marine > Neritic zone/Coastal water | place: Helgoland, sampling...
GATGAAGCTATTAATAAGTATAATGAATTAACTGACAAATTAAATGGTCTTATCACAATCAAAAACTGTAATACAGGGTATGTTTTTGATTATGATAATTCTATTGATGACATTGTATGCACTAAATGTCCTGTCAATCATTATAGAACAAAGAATAATTCAACGTGTTTGCATTGTCCTGAAGGTTTTTCATCGAATGAAGGTAGTAATTTGTGTATTAAAGGTAATGAAAAAACTTTAATTGATACCAAGTTTTGTCCTAAAGGAACTATTATTGGTAATAATCCTTATGCTACATATGGTAATAGTTGTCTTAAGTGTAATATCGAAAATAAAGAATATATGCCCAATGAAAATTTTGACAATAAATGTTTGACTTGTCCTGCTGGTTCTATTATCAAAAATAATAATTGCTTCAAATGTCCTATTGGAAGCTACGAAAAAAATAATAAATGTATTGAGTGTGATATTGGATCTTTCAATGATATTGAAGGTTCTACTACGTGTAATAAATGTAATAATCAAAAATCACTTGCATATTATAGTATTGGTGGTAATAATTGCGATGATAGCTATCTATTTTCGGTAGCTAACAAAGTAAATGAAGTGGTTGATATGAAAAAGATATCAGAACCAATTATTTATTCTGTTCAAATTGGTTCTGGTCTTCTTTATACTAACCGTAAAATAATTAGAGATGTAAGTGAATTTGTTAGTATTGTATCTGGTGTAAGTTTTAGTATGTATATGATCTTTGCTAGTCCGTAAAATATTTAATATTTAATCTTGTTTATTATGAATCTTATATTATAATATAATAGTGTTTTTTTATAATTTGGTAAATTATTAAAAATAAATACACGTGATAATGCACAATGTAAAGGTGTTAATATTATTGTAATATCACTAAGATAAGCGGAATTTAAATTAACAGTTACCGTATTACTATGTAGCTTTTTTACTTTATAATTAGTTGAATTATTTAAATATAATAATTTATCCATAGCATTGTCTACCCCCATATTGATATCATCAATAAATAAATTATTATATCTTTGTAAATCAGGATAAATTTCATTAATTGGTAAAACACAAGAATTATTATAAAACAAACACCTATCGTATAAAACAACATTCTTTCTAAAACTTAAATTACTTTTAGGATTACCTATCCTTGCTAAAGGATAAAACGTATTTGCACTTAATATACTTGCAGTTATTAATGTTTTAATAAGCATTTTATTACTTATATGATATAAGGTTTATATATTATCAGGAACTTCTACATATTCATTGTATTGAAACTTAGGCATTATAGATCCTATATCAGTATCAATTGATTCTGGTATTGTTGTATATTTATTACTTTCATATTCTTTATAATTTTGCCGTCGTCCCAATGTTGTACATACTGGAGGATTATGTTCATTCATTGTTCTAAAAGGCATACTATGTGATATAGGATTATATACTTTCTTTGTTCTTATTGTTGTTTCACATTTATTTGATCTTGAACTTTCTGCTAATCTACGTCTTTCTGCTTCTTCTTTAGCTTTTCTAGCATCTTCACGATCTTTTATTTCTTGTAATTTAAGACCATCAAAGATCTCACCAAATATTCCTGATTTACCATCTTTTAGATCTTCTTGTTTAATAGCATTAGCCCTATTGTGTAATTCTAATAAAATAAAATGTTTATAAAATATTTCACGTAATACATATTTATTCATTACAGGTGTTTCTAATACTTCAATCTCAAATGGTTTATATTTTTCTGAAGATAAACACGCTATATATATATACATATCAAATTGAAAATGTATTAATAAAGATCTTAAATATGGTAGCATATTATCATACACTTGTTCATTATGATATTTAAAATATAAAAGTTTCAATATCTCAAATAACATACGTTGATACGTTTTAAACTCTAATTCATATTCCACTGCGTTTAATTGCGTTTCTTTCATATATTCATATTCTAAACTATTATACAATATTGTTATCATAAACGTTTCATCAACTTCTTGTGTTAATAATTTATATCTATACATTTTAATTTCTTTACCCGTTGGAGGTCTTCCTAAAATATGTCTATAATGTTTTATAATTATATGATCGTAAATATTATGTATTTGTTCATCATCTATAGGTATATAAAATGTTAAATATGAATCAGGTATTGGAGTTTCTATAGATTCTGATTCAATATAAGTTGAACTACGTGGTATTATATCACGATCTAAATCATACTGCTTCTCAGTATATTTTTCAACATCATATGTAATGATTATATAAACACTTATTATTACTACAATAATTAAGATTATTCTATACATTCTTATTTAATCAATAGTTATAAAATTATGAATACAACTGATACAATTATTATTGGTGAAGGATTTTATGGTCTATTTGTAGGAATTAAAATTGCTGAAAAAGGTTATAATGTTAAAATATTTGAAAAAAAAACTAAAGCATTATTTATTAATAATTTAAGACTGTTTTTTCCTGAAAATTGCAATTATATTAAAAAGTTTTTAAATAAACTTAACATTTCTTACATCACTATACATAATAATAATACTACCGTTTCATCCATTATTTCAAATATTGATAAAATGCCTACATCATTACAACAAGATACTATCTTTAAAGATACTTGTAATAATATCCTAAATAAACATACTATTAATTTATTAAAAAACGAAATATATGAAATTGAGTTTTTATTTAATATTGATACTGAAAGTGCTGTTCAATTAATTAAAAAAAATTATATTAATATTAATAAATATATTAAGGTTACTGAATCAAGTTTAAGTATTTTGAAAAAAATGCGAGAATATTTTAAAAGTTTAAATGGTAATATATATTACAATAATAAAGTTTTTTCTATAATTGTTAATAGTTCTAATCAATTCATTTGTAATATTAATAATCGTAATTGGTATTCAAATATTTTAATATCTACTATTAATATTGAAAATCTTTTATTGATTTATAAATGGAATGATCATATTAGAAATTATTTAACCAATATGATCAATGTAAAAAATAAAAAAGTGTATAAATTAATTTTAAATAAATGCCATATATCCATACCAATTAAATATAAAACTTGTATTAAAAAATTTAATTTAAATAATCGCAAAACATCCAATATATTAGGTGTTGATAAACATATGTATGTTTGTAATGAAGATTTTAATAATACACCTTATTGGATGAACGGTAATATTGATACTATTAGCGAAATTACTAAATATATTTAAAATATATTTTCGGTTAGTTTCATATTTTTATAAGCTACCATTACTTCATCTTGATTTTTTATAGGTAAATTATTATATTTATAACTTACAAATCTTTCACGATTAGTTGTTCCACGATGTGTTAACGTTTTTAATGGTAAAGGATCTGGTAATTCTTTGGTTTCTATAATGTTATCGTCTACACTTAAATAAATTGTTGGTGGAACTTTATCTCTACCATTTGGCATATAAAAACTATTAGGATATTCAAATGTTGCCGCATAATTAGCACTATTTATATGTTTAATATTTGGTGTATTATCAAACGCTATATCAGAACAAGGAAAAGGTAATCCACTACCAGAATAATTACTCATTTTATCAATTGGATTTGCCGCTAATAATTTAGCTTTACTAAAAGGTTGAGTAATTTTACCTGTTATTACAACTTTGTTACCTTTAAACTGAATATTCATTTTATATTATATACCATATTTAATAATTACGTCCATCTCCTAATCCTGATGAATTTACTTCATTACGAGAACACGAAACAGCATTGCAAGATACTACATATCGTTCCGGATGAACAATATCTTTATTTACTATGTTTGTGCAAGGAACGCAATCCGCTACATCACGTAAAGAATTCTTACGTTGCCTTTCCATTTCTTTTTCCGCATTTTGTTGTAAATACATTCTAATATTATAAGAACTTACTTGTTGATTATTATTTGTTAACATACTATTTAATTCTTCATTAACTGCACATCTTGGTTTATAATCAGTTGTGACTCTACCATCTGCCATCCACATAGGACACGTTTTAGTTTCAAGTGGTTTAGAACATCCCTTATTACAACTCATCTTTTATTTATTCCATTATATTTTTTATAAAAATATAAATACAATTATCTTGCGATACATTCTCTAATAAATTAAAATCGGTATATAAATTTTCGGTATCAAAATTAATTAGCTCTTTATCTGCCATTGTTTTATCTGATTCAATTGCTTTAATCTTTTCATAAAAATCTGTATTATAATTAATATATTTTCTACAAGTATTATAGTGTTTTTCGGAATTATCTTTAATATAAAATACACTCTCTTGATCTAAATCGTTATAACTATCTACATTAAGTATATCATTATATTTATTTATACTCTTCATATCTTTCTCATAATAACAACTTTTATTATGATATTTACATCCCTTATATCTACAATGATTTAATAAATATGTATTAGGAACTACACAATTATTATTTCTACTTCTATAAATTTCATCATCATCCGTATAATCAGATCTTATATTCTGCTTACATTTCTTATAATCTATTTTTGCTTTATTTAATAATTTATCTTTTAATTCATCTTTAACATCATCAAAAGTTGTTATAAATTCAGTAGAACAATTAGAATCATCCATTGTTTGACTATCAAAAAACATTGCGTTGTTATTTAAAAAGTTTATAGATTCAAAACCTAATTGATTTATATTAAAACATTTATCATTAGATCTTTCAAATTCATATTTATTAACACAAAATTGATTTTTAAATATATAAAATTGCACTTGTCGTTTTATAGGTATAAATTTCAAGGTGCCTGTATCTAATGTAAAAAAGTATTTTATAAATTCATTACTTTCTTCGTAAGGTTCTATAGTTCTATTTGTTTTATCGTATTTTACTATCCTTATTTTATTTATATTTACTCTTTCTGGTTCTAAATTATTCGTTACTATATCTATATTTGTATTATTACATTCAATTTGTAATAATATAATATCTTCATCTTGATTAACTGCAGTATCAGATTTCAAATCTGTTATATTATCACATATAGGTTTAACATCTTTCATTCTATTGAAAAATACTTTTTTATCCGGTTGTATATTAGTATCAAACGGTTGTTTAGTAGCATCGTTAAAATAACATACAGACCAATCAGAGTTTGATCGATCTAAATCATTAAATACTATTTTTTTATTAAGATGATCTTTTCTATTCATTTTATCTAAATTTATTGTATTAGTTTCCGTTAAAATATTTTTTGCTTTTTTATCATTATAAGTTTCTTTTATTAGTTCTTTATCATCTTCAGCTACTTTAAAATATTTATACAATAATTGTAATTCGCCATAATTATAATATTTTTCATTTATAACATTAGTATCGTTTTTATAAATTATACAATCACTGAAATATTCTTTCGTATTATCATAATATAACATTAAGAAAATTAAAAGTAAAATTAAAAATATTAATATAACTCGTATGTTTATCATTTCTTTGTTATTGTGTAAGGTAATTTATTCATAAATGGTTTTATTTTTAAACATTCATTATTATATAATATTGTATCATTGGTTTTGTCTGTTATTTTATTATTAATTATATCTAATTGACATACTTTACCATAATCTCTAGTATGACAATATTCTTGTGTATTATCTATAGCACATATTTCATCTAATTTTGTATTTAATTCTGTATTAGTAAGTTTATAATACATATTCTTTTGCGTATTATCATCTTCAAAATCATCTATTAAATTATATTTTCTATAATCATCTTCTTTAATCTTTAATTTACCAAATTCTATTTTATTTTGTTCTTTAAATTGTTCTAACTTTTCTTTATAATATCTTTGTGTTTTTTTCAATATCTCTAGATCTTCTATTAATTCTTCTAATTCATAGGATACCAACTGTTCATTCAGATCATTAAATGTATATTTTCTTTTTTCTATTTCAGCTTTTTTTTCAGTTTCTAACTCTTCTATTTCTCTTGTTAAAAATGTTATTGCTCGTTCCAATATTAATATTTTACTTTTTAATTGTGGTATTTGTGGTTCTATTTCAGATAATTCTAACTCATTATCACCTATATTTGTATCTAATGCTAATAATGTGCTATTTAATTTCATTATTTGATCTTCTTTTGCTTCTTTTTCCAATCTTAACTGACTTGTATCTAATGATTCATATTCTATATCTAATCTTAATAATTGTTCAACTATACTACTTACTTCAGTTATTTCAGTTCTTTCAGTATCTGTAGAACCTGATTTTAGTAATAAATATTTTAACCATATAGCATCAGTTGTTACTAATTTAATTTCTTCTTTTTCTTCAGTAATACGATTTTGTTCTTTTTCATTTTTAATTATATTAATGTTTAATTCTTCTACATCTGATCGTAATACTACTATATCAGCTGTATGTTTTTTTCTATCTTTTTTATAACTTGAATTATCAGTTTCTAATTTAAGTTTTTCAGTTTCTAATAAACTTTTTGTTTCTATTTCTCCTGTCATTGTTGTGGTTTTCTTTAATTTTTCAGTTAATTTAGTATTTATTTTAGTCTGTAGATCTTTTACTATTCCATCTAATTCTTTATACTCTTCAATGGTATCAATAATACGTTGTAAATTATCTGCAATTAATTGCTTATTTTCTTCTTTATTTATTGTGATCTTTTTAGATGTAAATAGTTCTACTGTATAAGTATTAAAATATAAAATAGCTAATATAACTAAGATAAAGATCAATATTAAACATTCTGATTTAAACATATTTACATATTAAAAACATAAATGTCTCTTGATGATATACAATTCTTAAAATCACATAGTTTTAAACAACATTATACATTCATTATTGATTCTAAAGATCGTGATTATATTGATAATCCTTATCCTAATAATTATACTATTTATTTTACAGAACCTTTTAAAAATGTTTTTGGTTTAGAAGTTATAGATGCTTCAGTTCCTCGCACTATGTATAATGTTGATCAAAATAATAATACTTTAGTTTATTATATAGGAAATATTGAAGATAATATTGAAACATTAAATTATATTACTATTGAACTTGATATTGGTGATTTTTCATTACCACAATTAATACAATTACTTAATAAAAAATTAATTAATCTTAAAATAGAAAGCTTAAGCACACCACCAGATGTTAAAAATAAAATAGCTTTTACATCTTCATATCCTTTTGTATTAGATATGAATAAATCTACATTACGTGATACATTAGGTTTTAATTTAACACAGAATGTTGATAGTGGTTTTTTTACTAAAATTACTGATCCTAATATTATTAAAGACAAAAATAAGTTTAGGTATTTTATGAGCAAACAAAGTAATTCTACACATAGAATTGAAGCACCTGGGATTGTTGATCTAATTGGCGAAAAATACGTTATTCTTAATTGTCCTGAAATCGAAGAACATTCTACATTATCATTATCATATTCTAAACATAACTTAGGTTTAGCACGATTTAAATTAGGAACTTTAGGATATAATGATGAAAATATATCCATTCAAAAAACAAGTGTAAGAGAATTTCATCCTATTGGTAAATTTTCCAGAATGACTTTAACTTTTAAAACACAATCAGGTAAATTATATGATTTTAAAGGTGCTAATCATAATATTACATTCAAAATATATTATTATCAAGCATTAACTAATATACCTTTCGATAAATCTATTTTAAATCCAAATTATAACCCTGATGTTCTAGAATATAGGATGAATGAAATTGATAAACAAGATTCAGAAGATTCAAGTGATGAATCTAGTGAATCTTAATGTTTATTTCTTTGATGCTTTAGATTTCTTAGATACTTTAAAATCTTCTTGTGTTAATGTTTCTACTAATTTATTAACAAACTTTTCGTTTTTAAATTGTTCTTTATACTGTTTCATCATTTCAATTATCTTAAAATCTTCAGATTTATTTTTAAATAACTCTACCATTTTTTCAATAATAAACGCTTCTTTTGATTTCTTATTTTTAAAGTTTTCTGGTTTAGAACTAAAATAAAAACACCCAAATACTATAGATAAAATTGCTAAAATTGCGAAGATAATACAAACAATTATTAGTTTATCTGAAATATCCATTTTTATTATAGGTGTAGATAATAAAAAGAATTATGTTTGATGGAACTGAACTTTCACTAGTTTATGGCGATATACAAGAACCTGAAATGCAACAACAGCAAATACAAGAACCACCTCAAAAAATTAAACAACAACCTTTAACCCCTCAACCAGAAGCTATGTATCAACAACAACCTGAACCTGCTAGGGTTATATATAAAGAACCACAAGTTTCATTTTGGGATAAATTAGGACAAACAAAAGGTGATGTATTTAAACTATTCTTATTCGCTTTGGTTATCTTGATCGCTATAGCATTCGATCGCCTAATATTCACTTATCTTAAACAATATGTTGAAAATAATATGCTTAATGGAACTAATGAATTCATAATTAGACTCGCATATCCTATAGGTGTTATTGTTGTAATTTGGTTATTGAAAAGTATGTAATACTCTTCTAAATTAATGTTATTTTTATATAATAAATATGATTGATCTTATTGTTAAACTTATTTGGTGGTCTCTTAAGTTTTTAGCACAACTTATAACTGGAAAATCTTACGAATATTTATCAAATAATCCTTTAATTAAATCTAGTTTAGGTGTTGTTATTGCTATTGTAGTAATATTATGTTTAATACTTATATTAATTAATAGTTTTAAAGGTATCTCGCATATACTTAATGATCTTTTTGGTCTTGATGCCTATAAATATATTAATGTTTTAGATATTGATCTTGAAGATAATTTTAATAAATTATATTTACCGGAGTTTATTATATCGTGTATTGGTCTTGCTAGTATTGTTGGTATTTTATTATACATTATATCAGAAGAAAAGGCTAACAATAAAACTGAAGAAATTACTGAAGAATCTATTACTAATAATCTTAAAATGCCTAATATTCTAAATCCTACTAATATAGAAGAATAAACAAACCGACTATTATTTAATCGCCTTAGAATTATAAAAATGAGTATTATTAAAATAATATTAGTATTCTTAATTTTCCTATATGTTCTTAAAGTAGTTAGTATTGGTATATATATGTTTTATGAAGTTCAATTAGCACAAGATATCAGTAAAGAAAATACTAATATTGTTACAGAATTTAAAAAACTTATTGATGTTGAGTTTATGAAAAAAGCTTTTGATAAGGATAATAATTTTGATGTTAATTTTATAAATATAATTCCTGACGGTGCTAAAGAAACATTTACACATACATTAATTGTTGTATTAGGGCAAATAGATCCTAATATATACGATAATATTAAACAATATATAGAATCAGAAGATGTTAAAGCTCTTAACAATATAATTAAAACATATATTGAACATTCTAGTGATATTGGTGCTACTTTACTTAATTATAGTGAAGACGTTGCAAGAGTTATTCAAGATGGTTTAAATAAAGTTGAAGGTAAGTTTTTTATATTATTAAATTTCTTAAAAACACAAAATTATCCTATCAATATTATCGTAGATACATTATTACTTGTATGTATAATTTTTGGTTTTATATATTACATACTTTTTCATAAATTATTTACGGTTATTATAATATGTTTATTCGTATTAAGTGTATTATTAATGGTATTTTATCAAAGTAATGCGTTGTTAATTATATTCACTTTGATTGCATTTTATGTGGCATATTTTTTTAAATTATATCAAATAATTAAATATGAATGATGCAAGTATAAATACTATTAATTTTATATTTAAATTATTTTATTTTAAATTTGTATTGTATATACTGTATCTTATAATTGCTTTAGTTATTTTATTTATATTTCTTATACCAATTTTATTAATTTTTGAAGAATCTGGAGCTACTTTATACAAAACTACAAATGATAAAAATATCTTAGTTTCGTTTTTAGTTAAATATAAATTAATTATGTATAATTGGTGTAATTTAGATTCTTTTAATGAAGGTTTATCAAGTTATATTAATTATAAATTTTATACACCAGTTATATTAATATATTATGCTTCTATGTTAATTTATTTAACTATATTAGTAGGTATATTACATTTAATTTTAATGAGTGTTATTTCTTTATTATTAGACGTTGATCTACAAACTGTATTTAAAGATGATCAAGATTTTAAAGTTCAAGGATCTATACTTTTAACTATTGTTTTAGTATTGTATTTATTATGGATATCTATTTATAGTGCTTTTTATACTTTTATTTTACAATATGTTAAAACTGCTTTTAAATATAATAATGATATTAATGATTTCTTAAATGAAACTGTTAATAATAAAAATATATTTCCTATTTCGAAAAAACCAAATAAAGAAGAACTATTTGATGATATTATTTATAGAAGATTCGAACCTATTTTAGTAATGCAAGAATATTATACTGATATTGAAAGTTATCAATTTAAAGATTCTAATGAACGTGCTAGGTTTATAGTTTTATACGTTATCTTAGAATATGTTAAGTATGTTAATAGCATCGTAGATAGTGGAGATTATCGGGATAAAGTTAAACATTATTTGTTAAATCCACTTGATAATAAAGATCTTTTAGTTGCTTTTACTCTTGCAAACTATCCTATGAAAGATTTTGTTGTTTCTAAAATTAAACCGTTTGAATATTTAGTTGATAATATATTTAAAATTGAAATGACAACTAAAGAAAAATTAGAAATTAAAAAAGAATATAATAGAGTATTGAACGAAAATCTTTTAGATAACGTAAAGAAAACTAATGAAAATATTAACAGAATACAACCATATATTTATTCCGTTGTTGTTGTCGTTATTGCTATGATTATTATTTATTTAATTGTAACTGCTGTTAAAAAACCTGAAATTATGGCTAAAGGACTTTCATCGTTTAAAAATATGGCGGATACACTTAATAGTGTTAAAAATCCCAAAATAGTGTAATTGATATATTTTATATAATTATTGTAATTAAAAAATGGATGAACCAACAAAACAAATAGTTAATACAATATTTATTATAGTAATTGCAGTATGTATTATACCAATGCTTATATTTTATTATAATAAAAGTGATAATCTAACATTGTTTAGTATAATCCACGCTATACCTATAATACTTGTTATTATTTTAATAGCTATTAATGAAGCTATTAATTTAATGTCTATATTTAGTTTTGGTTTATTATTAGCAAAGTTTTTTATTAGTGTTGTTGCTGTCAGCAACTTAAATAACTATTATCCTGATAGTTTGTATAAAAATTATTTTGCTAATATGAAGGATATACTTACAAATGCTTCTAAGGATACTAACATATATTTAAGTGTGTTTAAAAAATATTTACCAGTTATGGTTTTGAATGGATTACTAATGATCACATTATATGTTATATTTACAACTGATCTACGTGTAAATTTATCTTTAGCTAGTAATTGTGTTAAAAGTAATTATACAGTAGAATATACTACTTTACGAAAAAAGATCAACGAGTTTGCTAAAAATAACGATAATGATCTTAAATTATATCTTATTGTAATGATTATTAGTTTTTTATGCGCATTAGGTGTAATATTTTATTTATTATATACTGATACAGTTGAAATACAATATGTTATGATTATTCCTATATTAATATTCTTAATTGTATTTGCCAGTATGGTTATTGATAAAATTGATAAAAATTATTTTGATAATGATAAAGGAAGCACAGAAGCTACATCTGCTGGTTCAATTTTAGTACCTTTAATAACATTGCCTATAATAGGTTTATTTGGTGTATCGTTATTTATTGTATAATTATTTTTTAAACATTTATAGTAATAATAAAATGTTAAAAGATTATAATTCTAATATTGGTGTTCTACATACATTTTTAGCTAATGAACTTAGAAATAGTATCATTATACCTGTTTTAACATCCAATATTGCTATTAAAAGTGGTAATGCTAATTATATTAATTTTGCGAATGATCCTACTGCTAGTCAAAATTCTACAAGTATGACAAAAGATTTAAATAAAAGTAAATTAAAACATAGTATTATTAAAAATATAGCATATAGTAATAAAATTAAAACCCGCCAAGATGCTGAATATTACTTTAATACAATAAGTGATAATGAAGCAAACGATTATAGAACAGATAAAATACCATATTATCTTGATTTTGTTAATGAATTTAAATTATTAAATGATGTTATTGATGGTAGTGGTAATAGTAATGCTAGAAGATCTGCCATAGAACTTAAAGATTTTATTGTAAAAGAAACAAATAATAAAGAATTACTTAAAAAAGCTACTGAAACCTATCTAGGTCCTACAATATTAGGTAAATATAATTTAATAGATATTGTAGTATGTTGTGCGATCATTATAATAGCAATATTACTATATTCGGTTAAAGCTTATGTCAATATATATATAAGTGGTATATTAGCATTAATGTTTGTATTAATGATTGTATTTATAACAATATTATTTATTTAATTAGTATTATTAAGTAAATATATAAATTGTATAAAAAATGGAAAATTTTATAGAATTCGGAAAATCCTCAGTTAAAAACATACAATCAAAAGGACTAGAGTATTTAAATACTGTAATAATAATTATAATATTTTTAATATTTTTAAATTTATTTATAACTACTTATTTCTATTTTACAACTTCAATACAGGCAACAGCTAATAGATCTAATTGTGGTGGTGCTAGTTTATGTGAAGCAGAAACACATAGACATTTATTCTTAGAAGATAATGGTAATGATAAAGCAAGAGATATTTATATAATTATTGTAGTTATATTTTCAATTTATTTACTTTACGAAATATTTAAAAGTTATAGTGAAGATGGTATTAATTTTAGAGATATAACTTCTAATTCTATTTTCCGTAAAAATATTGTTATATTATGTTTTATAGCAAGTGTAATACTTATAGAATTAGCAAAGTTTTATTTTGTTTCATATGATCCTGCTTACAGCAATCATTTTGATATGGATATGGATATGGATAACCTTTCTAATTGGAAATTAAGAATACTAGACGGTGCAGATGGAATTATGTCCTCTATTATTTTAGGAATAAGTTTTTTATTTTTTTGTATTGGAGTAATACACTTACCATTTAATTGGACAGAGAAAAGACAATATACAAAGAACGAAGTCTATGCTATTTATGGTGCACTATTTATTATGCTTGCGATAATACTAGGATATGCTATTTTTAAAGTAGTAAGTCCAAAATATCAACAAAAAGCTAGTATGCCTGAGATAAACAGATATGGTATTTTTAAAATAGTAAGTTCAAAACAAAATACCGATGGCAATGAAAATATAACTAGTGAAGGTTTTGAATCTACAAATTTTAATTCAAAGTTTAAAGCTAAAACAGCTATAGATATAATATTAATAACATTTTATGGTATATGTATATTAGTATTTGGTTTTGGTTTTTATCAGCAGTATAAAGGTAATAATTATGATATAACTTTATATATAATAGCTTTATCGTTATTAGCAATATTATTAGTTACATTATATATATTTATATTAAATTCGAGTGTAGATTGGAGTCGACCTGATAATAAAGATAATTATGACAGATATTTTGAGTTTTTTAGATGGTGTTTATTAGCTCCTGGTGTTTTTCCAGGATTAATAGCTTTAATGTTTAAGTCTAAACAAAATATTATAAAATTAATAGTATTTTATTACGCTATTTTATTTATTATATATCTATTTTACGTTTATTTTATAAATCATAATAATGAATCTGGTATTTTATCTTTAGCATATTTTCAATTGTATAATTACGTTAATATACAAAAAAATGAAACTAAAAAAGATTCAGTAAATAAAAATTATTATAAAGAATTTAATCACTTAAATGTATATTTTGTAGTAGCATTATTAATAATTTTAATTATTATTGGTGGATTAAATAAAGATTCTAATTTAGATAATATAATATACGGAATTATAGTATTTATACTAGCATCTTATATTACAGGTATTGTATATCTATTGTATAATGAATTATTTCCTATACAACAAGCATCTTTTGAATATAAGAAAAATCTTGTAGATATTAATAATGAAATATCGCAACATATTAAAGTAGAAGAAGTAGAACATACTATTGATAAAAATAAAATAAGAGTTTTTAAAATTGCTAATAATTTTGCAGATATTAGAAAAATACACGAGAAAATTGATAGTGAAAGAGGTGATGGAACAAAAGATAAAGAAAAGCATATGAAAAACATAAGAGATATATTTAGCGAAATATCACCTAAAGGTAGTAGCTATGAGGACTATAGATCACAATCAACTGACCAAATGCAATATGAAGAATATATATATTTATTATTTGATGAAACTAATTATAATATTATTAGTAAGTATAATTTTAGTTATTATTCAAATTCATTAGTTGAAAAAAACGTACAAGTTGATTCTTCTTACGAAGTCTCTTCATCAATAGCACCTACTAATGAACAGTTATATAATCAAATAATTTTAAATGTTCCTAATACACTTAGTGATATTGACTATGATATTGAAGTTAAATATAAAGAGGAAGAAACAGCTTATTTAAGTAATTTTAATTTTAACATTCCAAAAACAAATAATATTGAATATGTAATTAAAAAGAATTATAAATATGTTACTGGCGAAGAAGGTGAAATACAGAAATATAACAGTATGCCTCAAAAGGATAAGAATGCTTTATATTGGATAAAATTAACAAATAATAAAAAAGGATTTCATTACGATGATATATATTTTGGTGCAAGTAATGACAAAAATGTATATACATCTCATAATGATGATAGCTGGTATAAAGTAGATGATGTTCGTGGAGACTCTAATAGAAGATTTTTTTCAGCATTTAAATATGATAAATCATCAGATAAAAAAACACCAGGAGATCACGATAATGATGATGAAATTAGAAATATGTTATCTAATTCTGCAGAAGATGATATATTTGATTTTGATGAAATTACATTATCGTCTGAGGATCTAAGCACAATAGGTATAAAAGACAATACACTTTATAAAATGAAAATAAGTAAATTTAAGAAAATTAAAGAACAAGTTAAAGATGAGGATAGAGTATATTTTATGGTTTTTGAAGATAAACAAACTAAAAACATTAATTGTTATGTAAGTTATAATATTACAAATTCAAGCTCTATAAAAATTAACGGGGACCCTTATATTAATACCATTAATGGAACAGAATTACAAGCTTATATTGAAAAAACATATCCATCACCATTCTACACAATTGGATATGATTATGAAAATTATACTAAGGATCACCAACAAATGAATAAAGACACTGCATATTCAATACCAGCTAGATATTATGCTTGTTCGTATTTAAATTATTTTCCAAATGAAGATGGTTCAATGAGTAAAGTTAAGTTTGCGAAGAATATAAAAGAAGATAATTATAATCCTTTAAATACTAAAAACACTATTATAGATAGAATAGCAAAAAGGTATAATGAAAATGCTAAAGAAACTAAAATACAATTAGCACCTGAAAAGTTCCAATTTTTATTAGTATTTTTAGTAATTTTAGCAATTATACTTTTAATGTTTTTATTTAATATAATTAAGAAATATTTTACGGGTGATGTATATACACCTCAAATGTATGTTTTAGGAATATTAGCAGTATTCTTAACAATATTTATATTTGGTGAAGTTATATTCGCAAGAATAAAATAAAAAGTTATATTCTCCAGAATAAAATAAATGGATGGTGGTTCTTTAAACTTAAGAAATGATGAAGTATTTGATAAACTCGATAGTGCCCCTAGAAAAGATGTTAATAAATTAATTCAATTGCAAAAGGAAACAAATGCTAATAATATAGCTAAGCAACGACGAGATAGTTTAAATGCTATTGAAGAAAGTTTGTTTAAATTAGATATTTTTGAAGAGGCAGCTGCAGAATATAAAACAGGAAAAAAAAATGAGAGTAACAAACAAGAACACGAAAACACAGTATTTAAAAGTATTGTTAATAATTTAAGATCAGATAATGATAGTTTTTTAAAAAAGATCGAAACATTATATAATGTTTTATTTAAATCGTATAAAAGCGAATTAATTATTAGAAAAAAACTAGATAATTATGATGGTTCAATTAACGATGTAGATGAATATGTAAAAAATCGTATATTAGGAAGAATAATATTTAACATTGAATATTTTAGAAATTTTACTAAAGAATATGAAAAATATGATTTTGAAGATGTAATAAACAAAATTAAAAAAATACCTGAATCATCTATGCCACAAGAACAGGATAAGATTCGTGAAAAGGTTGAAATATTATTAGCCAGGGATAATGACACAAATTATACAGATGATGAGATAGATCAACTTATTACACTAATTACTGGGAAAAAATTAGGTGGTGTTTTTAATAAGGTTCGCCCGAATATAGAGATAGAGAGGGAGAGGATGGAGAGAGAAGCTATAAAAAAAAACATCAGTGAACTTTCTCCATCAATAATAGAAACAGGGGTAATACATACTAGTATTATAGGTTCTGCTGATGCAGAACCAGCACCAGCAGAAGCAGCAGCAGAACTAGCAGCAGAAAAAGCACCAGCACCACCAGGAGCAGCAACACCAACACAATCAGGAGCACCAGAAGAAGCAGCAGCAGCAGGAGCAGTAGAAGGAACTGATGCTGCTGCTCCTGCTGCTGGTTCTTCTGCTGCTACTGGTGCTTCTTCTGATTTTACTGCTGGTGTTCTTGATGCTTCTTCTGTTTCTCCTGCTGTTCCTGTTACTGCTCCTGATGGTTCTGCTGCTGGTTCTGCTGCTGGTTCTGCTGCTGGTTCTGCTGCTGGTTTTGCTGCTCCTGTTTCTCCTGCTGCTGCTCCTTCTACTGCTACTGCTGCTGGTGCTTCTTCTGATTTTACTGCTGGTGTTCTTGATGCTTCTTCTGTTTCTCCTGCTGTTCCTGTTACTGCTCCTTCTACAGCAGAACCAGCAGCAGAACCAGCAGAAGCACCAGCAGAAGCAGCAGGAGCAGTAGCAGGAACAGAAGAAGCATCAGGAGCACAATTAACATTAAATGAAACTTTTAAGTTTAAGGTAGCCAACAACTCAACATTAAATGAAACTTTTAAGGTAGCCAACAACTTAACCAACAACTCAACATTAAATGAAACTTTTAAGGTAGCCAACAACTTAACCA
>Ga0209335_10002967_pt1 | contig 17350 bp, 17 predicted proteins | sample COG_09_FD_184753 | JGI IMG/M metagenome (GOLD analysis project Ga0209335, IMG submission 184753) | Pelagic Microbial community sample from North Sea - COGITO 998_met_09 (SPAdes) (version 2) | ecosystem: Environmental > Aquatic > Marine > Neritic zone/Coastal water | place: Helgoland, sampling...
TTAAAAATTAACACTTATATGAAGGATAGGATTTAAATTATGAGCAAAATTATAGGAATAGATTTAGGAACAACAAATTCATGTGTATCTATTATGGAAGGTAGTCAGCCAAAAGTTCTAGAAAATGCAGAAGGTGCAAGAACAACTCCTTCCGTTGTTGCTTTTACTGATGATGGAGAAAAACTTGTTGGACAACCTGCAAAAAGACAGGCGGTAACTAATCCTGAAAATACAATATTTGCAGTAAAAAGATTAGTTGGAAGAAATTTTGAAGACCCAACTGTAAAAAAAGATATTGCAGCAGCTCCTTTTAAAATAATTAATTCCGAAAAGGGTGACGCTTGGATTGAAGCTAAAGGCGAAAAATATTCTCCTTCACAAATATCTGCATTTATTTTGATAAAAATGAAAGAAACAGCAGAAAAATATTTAGGACAAGAGGTGACTAAGGCTGTTATTACAGTACCAGCATATTTTAACGATGCTCAAAGACAAGCCACAAAAGATGCTGGTAAAATTGCAGGATTAGAAGTTTTAAGAATTATAAATGAACCAACAGCTGCATCATTAGCCTATGGTTTAGACAAAAAACAAAACAAAAAAATTGCAGTTTATGATTTAGGTGGTGGAACTTTTGATGTATCTATTCTTGAATTAGGTGATGGTGTTTTTGAAGTAAAATCTACAAATGGAGATACATTTTTAGGTGGTGAAGATTTTGATAATACAATTGTTGATTACTTAGTTGGAGAATTTAAAAAAGACAATGGTATTGATTTAAAAACTGATAAATTAGCCCTTCAAAGGTTAAAGGAAGCTGCAGAAAAAGCAAAAATTGAACTTTCTTCAGCAGAACAAACTGATGTTAATCTACCATTTATAACTGCAGACAAAACAGGTCCAAAACATATTAATTTAAAAATGACTAGAGCAAAATTAGAAGCTTTAGTTGAAAATTTAATTTCAAGAACATTGCCACCTTGTAAAACTGCCCTTAAAGATGCGGGCCTTACTGCAAACGAAATTGATGAAATTGTAATGGTTGGTGGTATGACAAGAATGCCAAAAGTCCTTGCAGAGGTTAAAAACTTTTTTGGAAAAGAGCCAAATAAAAGTGTAAACCCTGATGAAGTTGTTGCAATGGGCGCTGCAATTCAGGCTGGTGTGCTTCAAGGAGACGTTAAAGATGTTCTACTTTTAGATGTAACGCCTTTATCCCTTGGAATTGAAACATTAGGTGGTGTATCAACAAAATTGATTGAAAAAAATACAACAATTCCTACAAAAAAAAGTCAAGTATTTTCTACAGCAGAAGATAATCAGCCAGCAGTATCAATAAGAGTTCTGCAAGGTGAAAGGGAAATGGCTTCTGACAATAAAATGTTAGGAAATTTTGAATTAGTTGGTATTGCACCAGCTGCAAGAGGAATACCTCAAATTGAAGTTACCTTTGATATTGATGCAAATGGAATCGTTAGTGTTTCTGCAAAAGATAAGGGAACTGGGAAAGAGCAAAAAATTCAAATCCAGGCTTCGGGTGGCTTAAGTGACGAAGAAATTGAAAAAATGGTTAAAGACGCTGAAGCAAATAAAGATGAAGATAAAAAGAAAAGAGAGTCTGTTGATGCAAGAAATCAAGCTGATACCCTGATTCATTCAACTGAAAAAAATCTAAAAGAACATGGTTCTAAAGTTTCAGATGCTGAAAAGAAAGCAATAGAAGATGCTTCGTCTGATTTAAAAGAAGCAATTAAAGGAACTGATACCGACGATATTAAAAAAAAAACAGAAACTTTAGTTCAAGCTTCTATGAAACTAGGTGAGGCTATTTATAAGTCTCAAGAAAAAAAAGAAGGTTCGCCTAAAGATGGTGATAAAAATGATGAAGGAAAAAAAGACGATAATGTAGTTGATGCAGATTTTGAAGAGGTAAAAGAAGAGGGAAAAGAGGACAAAAAAGAAGAAGACAAAGAAAAAAGCGCTTAAGACTTAAAACAACTACCATCTTAAAGTAACTTATGGCTAAAAGAGATTTTTATGACGTCTTAGGTGTTTCTAAAAGTGCAAGTCCTGAAGAATTAAAATCAGCCTATAGAAAACTTGCAGTAAAATATCACCCAGACAAAAACCCTGGGGATAAAATTTCTGAAGATAAATTCAAAGAAGCTGGTGAAGCGTACGGCATCCTCTCTGATACAGAAAAAAAACAAAACTACGATAATTTTGGCCATGCCGCCTTTGAAGGCGGTGGAGGTGGAAGACAAAACGGTGGCTTTGGTGGAGCTGATTTTTCAGATATTTTTGAAGATTTTTTTGGTGATTTTGGTGGAGGTGGAAGATCAAGGGGAAGAAGTACAAATAACAGAGGATCTGATTTAAGATATGATTTATCAATTACTCTTGAAGAGGCGTTTGAGGGTAAAAAACAAGATATAAAGTTTTCAACAACAGAAAAATGTAATACTTGTAAAGGAAACGGCTCAAAGCCCGGTCACTCTCCAGATAGATGTACAGTCTGTGGTGGAAATGGTAAGGTAAGATCTAATCAAGGTTTTTTTACAGTTCAGCAAACGTGTCCTCAGTGCCAAGGAACCGGTGAAGAAATTACTAACCCATGTACTGACTGTAATGGTCAGGGCAACAAACAGGCTTCAAAAAAAATATCAGTTACAATACCAAAAGGTGTTGATGACGGAACAAGAATAAGATTAGCTGGAAAAGGTGAGGCTGGCACCAAAGGTGGAGCTAGTGGAGATTTATATCTATTTATTAACGTTCACTCTCACGATTTATTCAAAAGATCTGATGAAAATTTATTTTTTGAATTTCCAATCTCTATAGCTAATGCTGCACTAGGTACTACAATTGAGATACCAACTATTGATGGTGGAAAAGCAAAAATTAAAATACCTGATGGTACTCAAAATGGAAAACAGTTTAGACTAAAAGGCAAAGGGATGCCTTATATGCGTGGAAGTGGAAATGGTGATCTTTATGTTCAAATAAATACTGAAGTTCCAATTTCATTAAATAAAGAACAAAAAGAACTTCTAGAAAAATTTAGAAAAATTGAAAATGAAAAGTCAAATCCCAGTATTAAAAAATTCTTCCAAAAAGCCAAAAGTTTTTGGAAAAACTAAAGACTAATCAGTCAAAAAAGGTTAATATTTTTATAAATGAAAAAAATTAATTTAGCAATTTCTGGTTGCCTTGGAAGAATGGGTCAGCAACTTATTAAATCTTCTAAATCTGACAAAAACTTTAAGATTGTAGCTCTTACAGAAAACAAAATTGTCAATAAAAAGATAGCTGGTATCAACCTTAATTTAAATACAGAGCTAGCTTTTAAAAAAACAGATGTAATAGTTGATTTCACAGTTCCAAAATGTACCTTCGAAATTCTAAAAATAGCATCGAGGCTCAAAAAAAGAGTTATTATTGGAACAACAGGCTTTAATCAAAAAGAAGAAGCTTTAATTAAGAAATATTCAAAAAAAATTCCTATCTTAAAAGCTGGCAATATGAGCTTAGGTGTTAATTTATTAATGTATTTAACTGAAATAACATCAAAATCATTGAATGATGAATATTTAAGCAAAGTATATGAAGTCCATCACAAGCATAAAAAAGATTACCCCTCAGGCACTGCTTTAATGCTAGGCAAAGGTATTGCTAATGGGAAAAATAAAAATCTTTATAATCTAATGGGAAAAAAATTTTTAAATAAAAAATCCTTTCCGTTTGGGAAAAAAATTAATTTTAGCTCTATTAGAAAAAGTGATGTTATCGGTGAGCATGAAGTTATTTTTTCAAGTGGTAAGGAAATTATAACTTTAAATCATGAAGCATTTGATAGATCTCTATATTCAGATGGTGCTCTAACTGCTGCAAAATGGCTTATAAATAAAAAGCCGGGACTTTATTCAATGAGAGATTTGTTAAATTTTGAATAATGAATGAAAGAGAAAAAGCGAAAAGAATACTTAAAATTTTAAATAAAATTTACCCCACGGCTCCCATTCCTCTAGACCACAAAAATAAATTCACTCTTTTAACGTCAGTTCTTTTATCGGCACAGTGTACTGATTTAAATGTTAACAATGCAACTAAAAATATATATCCAAAATATTATAAACCTGAACATTTTGTAAAATTAGGTAGAAAAAAAATTGAAAGATTAATCAAAAGTATTGGTATTTTTAGAGTTAAAGCAAAAAGCATTTACTTGATGTCTAAACAGCTTTTAGAAAAACATGATGGCAAAGTACCTAAAAGCTTTGAAGAACTTGAAAAACTACCTGGTGTAGGGCATAAAACAGCAAGTGTAGTCATGTCTCAAGGTTTTGGTATTCCAGCATTTGCAGTTGATACTCATATACATAGGCTTGCTCAAAGATGGGGCTTAACAAATGGCAAAAATGTTATTCAAACAGAGAGGGATTTAAAAAGAATATTCCCCAAAAAAACATGGAGTAAATTACATTTACAGATAATTTATTATGGAAGAGAGTTTTGTAAAGCAAGGGAATGTTATGGTTTGACTTGTAAAATTTGTACTACTTGTTATCCTAATAGAAAAAATCCAGTTGATATAAAAAAAGCTTAATATGAAAATTTTAGGAATAGGAAACGCTATAGTCGATGTTATTTGTAAAGTTGAAGAAAAATATTTGCTAGATAATAAGTTAAGAAAAGGCACCATGAAACTGGTTGATGAAATTGAATTTAAAAAATTGTTATCAACTTTGAGAATTGAAAGCACAGTTTCAGGTGGATCGATTGCTAATTCTATTGTTGGACTTTCTCAATTAGGAAATAGTGTTGGATTCATTGGTAAAATTAGCGATGATGACTTAGGTCAAAAATATGAAGATGGTTTAAAAAAAGAAAATGTTAATTATTTTTATTTAAAAAAAAAAGAAGTCTTACCAACAGGCACATGCTTAATATTAATTACACCTGATTCTGAAAGAACTATGTGCACTTTTTTAGGAACAGCTGGCAAAATTAATGAAAAAGATGTTGATACAAATTCAATCAAAAATAGTGAAATAACTTTTTTAGAAGGCTACTTGTGGGATGAAGGTGAACCAAAGACAGCTTTTGACAAAGCTATCAAAAATTCTAATAAAGTAGCAATGTCATTATCAGATTTATTTTGTGTAGAAAGACATAAACCACATTTTTTAAATTTAGTTGAAAATAAACTGGATATTACCTTTGCTAATGAACATGAAATTACCTCTTTAATAAACGCAAAAAACTTTGAAGAAGTTATTTCATATGCAAAACAACTTGAAAAAATTATTATTATTACACGTGGAGAGAAAGGAAGCATAGCAATTCACAAAAATGATGTGACTGAGTGTGATAGTAGTAAAGATCTCAAAATAGTTGATTTAACTGGTGCGGGAGACTTATTTGCAGCAGGGTTTCTTCATGGATATATTAGAAATCTAGCCACAAAAGAAAGTCTTATAAAAGGAACAGAATTATCTTCAAAAATAATTCAAAGACTCGGTGCAAGATTAGATTAGTTTTTTAATTCTATACCCACTTTTAGAATTTATAATAAAGTCATCATCATTAAAAGTTTCTTTAATTTTTTTTCTTAATCTATAAATGTGCGTTTCAACAGTATGTGTATCAAGTTCTGCCGAATAGCCCCAGACTTCATTTTGAAGTGTAATAATATTTTTTGCTTTTTTATCTTTGTTTAAAAGTAAAATTATCTCTGTTTCTTTTTCTGTTAATTTTAATTTATGATTTTTATCAGAAAATATTTTAGAATTTAGATCTAAGTTGTAACTATTAATAGCAAATTTTGATTGTGAATAATATTTCTGTTTTATTAAACATGTATTTATTTGATCTATTATTTTTTCTAGGCTAAGTGGCAGTGAATCAAAAACTAAAATTTTACTTTTGATTAGGTCATTTTTTTTCAAAGGTGTGTTCTTATCTTTTTTAAAAATTATTACCGAATTTTGAGTTATATTTGGTTGGAATTTTTCTATAAAATCTTTATAATTTTCATAATTAAACATTTCAAACTCAAATAAATGATTAACTTCATATAGAATATTAAATAAATTTGGAAACTCTATAATATTAACTACTTGTTTAGACATTAAAAGCTAGTTTATGCTAATAAAATTAAAAAATAAAGATCAGTTAATTGTTGATGACTTTGCTTTTAAATGTGCCATTGGAAAAGGACGCTTAAGTTCCAAAAAAAAAGAGGGTGATAAAACTACGCCAAGGGGTTTATTTACACTTGGTAAACTATATTATAGATCAGATAGGGTAAAAAAACCTTCGTGTAAGATTAAAAGTAAAATTATAACAAAAAATATGGGTTGGTGTGATGACCCCTTAGACAAAGCTTATAATAAAGAAATAAAAATCCCAACAAAATGCAAACATGAAAAAATTTTTAAACGAAATAGTTCTTATGACTACTTCATAGTAATTAATTATAATACTAAAAATATTAAACCCTATAAAGGCAGTGCAATTTTCTTACATCTCACTAAAAATTATAAACCAACAGCAGGCTGTGTTGCTGTAAGTAAAAAAGATTTTTTAATAATATTGAAATTAATAAATAAAAAAACCTTTATCAAAATATTTTAGTTCGTTCCCCAAATATATTTGAACCAATTCTTACAAAAGTAGAGCCTTGTTTTGATGCCTCTATATAATCATTAGACATGCCCATACTTAACTCTTTAGCTCCAATTTTAGAACAAAGTTTGTTCATCTCTATAAAGTGTTCTAAGCTAACATTATTTTTGGGTGGCAAGCACATTAGACCTATTATATTTAAATCAAGCTTAGTTGTACATATGTTATAAAATTCTTCTAGATATTCAATTTTAATACCAGATTTTTGAATTTCTTTACCTATATTTACTTGGATAAATATCTTTAACTTTTTTTTAATCTTTTTTTGTTCGTTTGAGATTTTTTCAGCTAATTTAAGACTATCTAATGAATGTATATAATCAAATAAAGATACAGCATATTTTACTTTATTAGTTTGGAGACCACCAATCATATGTAGCTTTATATTGCTAAAGTCATTTTTAATGCTTGACCACTTCTCTAATGCTTCTTGGACTTTATTTTCACCAAAATGTTTATGACCATGATTAATTAGAGGCAAAACTTCACTTAGTGGAAATGTTTTGCTAACTGCAATAACTTTTGGAATATTAGTATTATTTAATTTTTCTTTTAGTGTATTTTCGATTAAAATTAAATTATCTACAGTTTTATGCATCAAAAGAATTACTTTATTTTTTGTTATGTTTCAGATTTTAATAAAGACTATATCAAAAATCTTGATAAGAAAGTTAATATAATATTTAGAAATTACTCAATAAACTTAGATATTAAAAAACTAAAAGAATTTAAGGATTTTTGTAGGTCAAATAACCACAAAATATATTTAGCAAATAATATGCATCTTGCGTTAAATTTAAAATTTGATGGTGTTTATATACCCTCATTCAATAAAAAAATTAACTTTACATATAACAAAAGAGTCAAAAATTTTAGAATAATTGGTTCTGCTCACAACCTGGCCGAAATTAGAATTAAAGAAAAGCAAGGTGTAGATTATATTTTTCTCTCACCTTTATTTAAAGTCATAAAATCTAACAAATTTTTAGGAATATCCAAATTTAATATTTTGGCTTGTTCTACAAGTGCTCAGGTAATCGCTTTGGGTGGAATTGCTAAACTAAATATTAAGAAGCTTAGTATGCTAAATGTTATTGGTTTTTCTGGGATTTCTTACTTCCAAAAAAAAACGGCCTCTTGAAAAAGAGGCCGTTTAAATATTTTAAAACTTTACTTGATTAGAATGCAAATGCTAAACTAATTTCAGTAACGCTGTCATCAGTTGAAGCAGCTCCACCAACATTCTCCGAAGAGTTGTGGAATGCAGCTAAAGTCATTGATCCCATAGTGTGAGATATTGCTACACCTGAATCTTCTTGTTCATTTGTAGTATTACCTTCAAACTCTACAGTAGACATACCATATGATATAGAAGTGTTCTCGTTTACTGCAAAAGATACTGCAGCAGCAAGTCTGTCTCTATCACTTGATACAGCAGAAGCATCTATTTCAGTTGCTTGCATACCAACAGTTACTGCACCGGCTGTGTAAGTAACACCCATAACCATTAGGTCTGTACCATTGTTATCAGTAGTTCCTGATTTATCACCAACACCAATAAATACAGTTGCACCTTGAACATCACCAGATAAAACTACTGATTTAGATGAACCAGCTGTTGCTGTTTTGTCATCACCCTGTGTATTATTGTAAGATGCACTGATACCAAGACCTCCAAAAGAACCTGAATAACCTAAAGTTCCTTTGTTAGTAATTGTAGCGATACCGTTTGCTTGACCATCTAGGTCATCCCAAACTTCTTCACCAGCTGTAGGCATTTTATCATCGTAAGCTGAAATACCAGTTGATCCAGCACCATCAGAGTATGATAATGTACCCATGTCACCCATATCAAGTTTTAAAGTTGAAGATGAGAACGCAGCGTCAGACATTGTGTAACCATAGTTAATAGTCATACCATTATCTAATTCTCCAGATCCAGAAAAACCAATTCCTTGGCTCATTGAATACGGATTTCCTGTTACTTCAGTTTCATCTTGAGAAACGTAAGTAATTTTTGCTGTTCCAGTAACGTCTAATGCTCCGGCGAAAGCTGAAGTAGCAGCTAGAGATCCTGCTAATGCAGTTAACCCTATTTTTTTTATATTTGTCATAATTGACTCCTTATTTATTATTTATAATTAATTATAATTGAGAAATAAATATCACTTTGGGCTTCTTACAGGGTCATTTTTTTAAATATTAAGATAGAATTTCAATAAGTGTTGCATATTTGCATCATATTTATTGCTTTAAAACTCAATATTATGGCCATTTTGTAATTTTATTATCTCAACTATATGCTACTTAAGGTAAATTAACCATTTAAATAAAAATATGAACCGTACTAAAAGAAATTTAAACCCCATTTTGATAATATCTTTTTTATTTCTAATTTTACTCAATTCATGTCAGGCACTTAAATATAAAAAAGTAGATGCTAAAGAGTTTCCCCCTGAGCCTGATAAAAGAATAAAGAAAAATATTGAAGAAGGAAGAGGTTTTAAATTTTTTGGTGGAACTAAAAAAAATGCTGGAGAGTTTGATTTTGCAAGCTCTAACCCTTTATGGCGTGCCTCGTTAGACACTATTGATTTTATGCCATTACTTTCCGTAGATTATGGTGGTGGAGTTATTATCACTGATTGGTACGACAATAATCAAAAAGATAATGAGTCTATAAAGTTGGTTATAAAATTTTTATCTAATGATGTAAGAGCAGATGCTTTAGATATTAAAATTTTCAAAAAGAAATGTAAAAATATTAGTGATTGTAAAACTTCAAGTTCAGAATCAACATTAAATAATGAGATAAAATTAGCAATTTTAAAAAAAGCTGCACTTTATCAAAAACAAAGAATTAAAAAGAATACCAAAGAATATAAAGTTATAACTCCAGGTGAAGCTGGCAGATCAACTACTAACTAAATAAAATATTAAAGATCTTAGAGTGGAAAGATATAATTTTAAAACAATTGAAAGCAAGTGGCAAAAATATTGGATTAAAAATAATTCATTCAAATCAAAAGTAATAAAAGATAAAAAAAAATTTTATTGTCTTGAAATGTTTCCTTACCCTTCAGGAAATATTCATATGGGGCATGTGAGAAATTATACAATTGGAGATGTTTTAGCGAGATACAAATCCATGCAAGGTTTTAATGTTATGCATCCCATGGGTTGGGACTCTTTTGGTATGCCCGCAGAAAATGCAGCAAAATTAAATAATCTAGATCCAAAATCCTGGACTGAAAAAAATATATTAAAAATGAAATCTCAGTTACAAAAACTAGGACTTTCAATAGATTGGGATAGAGAAATTTCAACTTGCTCATCAGACTATTACAAACATCAACAAAAATTTTTTCTTGAACTTTATGATAAAGGTCTTGTTTACCGAAAAGAAAACTATGTTAACTGGGATCCAGTAGATGAAACTGTGTTAGCAAACGAACAGGTTATCGATGGTAAAGGTTGGCGCTCTGGTGTTCAAGTTGAGAGAAAAAAATTAAATCAATGGTTTTTTAATATCTCTAAATTTTCTGAAGATCTTTTAAGCGGACTTGATAACCTTAAAACCTGGCCAAATAAAGTAAAGATAATGCAAAAGAATTGGATTGGTAAATCTTTTGGCTGTGAAATACCATTTAAGGTAGAGGGAAATGAATCAATTAATGAAATTAAGTGTTTTACTACTAGACCCGATACATTACATGGTTTTTCTTTTTTAGCAGTTTCTGTTGATCATCCATTATCTAAGTTTTATGAAAGTGACAAAATTTTTTTAAAATTTAAAGAAGAATGTTCAAAAACTGGAACAACAGAAGAGGCTATTGCTCAAGCTGAAAAAATTGGATTCAAGACTAACTTATTAGCGATAAATCCTTTAAACTCAGAAAATAAAGTACCTGTGTATTTTGCAAATTTTGTCTTAATGGATTATGGATTTGGTGCTGTATTTGGATGCCCGGCACATGATCAAAGAGATCTAGATTTTGCTTTGAAATACAACCTTGAAGTAAAAACTGTTGTTAAACCACAAAAAGAAGAAAAAGAATTTAAGGTTACAAACGAAGCTTACACAGGACCAGGAATAATATTTAATTCTCATGAATTAAATGACCTTCAGGCGCCAGAGGCATCAATTTTAAAAACTATTGAGATTTTAGAGAAACAGAAAAAAGGTAAAAAAAAAATTAACTTTAGATTAAAAGATTGGGGTATATCAAGACAGCGTTATTGGGGGTGTCCTATTCCAATAGCCTATGACGAAAAAGGTAAAATTCTAAAAATCCCAGAAGAAAATCTTCCAGTTAAACTCCCTGAAAACATAGATTTGAAAACAAATGGGAACCCGTTAGAGCATCAAAATGAGTGGAAAAATATTACAATAAATGGCAAAAGATATGTCCGAGAAACTGACACTCTAGATACATTTGTAGATTCATCTTGGTATTTTCTTAGATTCTGTTCCAGCAACAAAGCAGGATATGCATATGATATAGATGAGGTTAACTATTGGATGCCAGTTGATCAATATATCGGTGGTATTGAGCATGCAATTTTACATCTTTTATATTCGAGATTCTTTATGCATGCTATTGCTTATAATAATAAGGATTTCAAACATCTCGAACCTTTTAAAGGCTTATTCACTCAAGGAATGGTTTGTCACGAAACCTACAAAGATCAAAATAATAACTGGATTAGTCCAGATGAAATTATTTCTGAAGATGGAAAAAATTTTTTTAAAAAAAGTTCCCCAAAAGAAAAAATTGTGGTTGGTCCAAGCGAGTCAATGTCAAAATCTAAAAGAAATACTATAGAGCCAGAAAAAATGATTGAGAAATTTGGTGCTGACTCAGTCAGACTATTTATACTTTCTGACAGTCCTCCAGAAAAAGATGTTCAATGGTCAGAGCAAGGAATGGTCGCCTCTTACAAATTCATTCAAAAATTATGGACACTACATCAAAGAATTATAGAAAAGATCAATGTATCAGAAAATAAAAATAATGAAGCTGATGTAATTACAGAATTTACAAATCAACTAATTTATAAAGTTACTAATAATTTGGAAAGATTTAATTATAACGTAATTATAGCTAATTTTTATGAAATGTATAATTTTATGTCAAAATCAATTAATCAATGCGGAAATCAAAAAAAACTAAAAGAAAACTACATTAAAATTATTTATTTATTATTGCCCGTATTGCCACATTTTTCAATGCAATGTTTAGAAGAGTTGAGAGATACGAATAAAAAAGAATGGCCAAAAATAGATCCGAAATACTTAAAAAGTGATAGTATTCAAATAGTAATTCAAATTAATGGAAAAAAAAGAACAACTATTGACGCCAATGAGGGAGTAGAAGAATCAGAAGTTGTTTCGTTATTAAAGAAAACGGAATATTATGAAAAAAAAATTAAAGGAAATAAAATTCAAAGAACTATTTATGTTAAAAATAAATTAATAAATTTAATTATTTAAAGAATTTATGAAAAAAATATTTTTATTATTGATAATAGCAATTCTTACAGGTTGCGGATATCAGTCAGTACTTACTACTCAAAAAGCAAATTTTTCAATTAATAAAATTAATCATGACAATTCCATAATAAGTAAGATGATTATTGCCAATTTGAACCATTTTAAGAAAAGTGAAAATAAAATTGTAAATTATGATCTTGACATTTTTTCAGAAGAAAAAAAGATTAATACTTTAAAAAATACCAAAGGAGATCCCACAAATTTTAGATTGGAAATAAAAGTAACTGTTAATTATTTTGAAAATAAAGAACTTAAATTAAAAAAAAGTTATGTGGAAAAATTTGATTACAAAAACACTTTAGAAAAATTTGAACTATCTCAATATGAAAATAAAATAAAAGATCAGATAGTAGCCAAACTTTCTGAAAGAATTATCTTAGATCTACATGAAATTAAATGATCTTAAAATCATTTGAATTAAATAAATTAAAATTAAATGATTATAATTTTTACCTTTTTTATGGTGCAAATGAAGGACTAAAAGAAGAAAGTATAAAAAATTTATTTGAAAAAAATTATATAGATAAAATTTATAGGTATGAAGAGAAGGAAATATTAGACAATATAAATGATTTTTTTAATACAATCCTCACAAAATCTTTTTTTGATAACGAAAAGCTTATAATCATAAATAGAGCTACTGATAAAGTTAAATTAATTTTAGAGGAATTAATTGAAAAAAATCCATCAGACACACTATTTATTTTAAATTCAAAAAATCTTGAAAAAAAATCAGTGTTGCGCAAATTTTTTGAAAAAGAAAAAACTATTATATGTGTTCCATTTTATGAGGATAACAATCAAACTCTAAACTCTATAATTGGTCAATTTTTTAGAAATAAAAAGATTCCAATTTCGCAACAACTTATAAATGTTCTGATAGAAAGAAGCAGGGGTGACAGAAAAAATTTAAACAATGAGTTAGCAAAGATTGAAAGTTTTTCATTAAGTAAAAAAAATATAAATTTTCAAGAAATTATTAAACTCACAAACCTTGCTGATAATTATAGCGCCACTGAACTAATTGACCACTCACTTGCAAAAAATACTAGAAAAACAATCAATATTTTAAATGAAAATAACTATTCAGACGAAGATAATATAATAATTATCAGAACCTTATTATCTAAATTAAAAAGATTAGTAAAAATTTATGAATTGATCGATACAAAAAATAATATAGATCAAGCAATTTCTTCATTTAAACCAGCCATTTTTTGGAAAGATAAGCCTCTCGTGACACAACAAATAAAGTCTTGGGAAAAGAATGAATTAAAAAACTTAATTTATGAAAGTAACAAAATTGAGTTTTTAATTAAGAAAAACTCAAGTATAGCAAAAAATATATTATCTGATTTTATAATTAACAATTCTAAAAAAACTAATAATTAGATTTTATAATTTCAATTATTTTATTTAGTTGATCTAAGTCTTTGTACTCTAATATTAATTTTCCTGTGTTATTTTTTTTATTTTTGATTAAAATATTTAATCCGATTTTTTCTATAATTGAAGATTCTAAGGCCTGTAAATTTGAATCTTTTGATCTTTTAAATGGCTTCTTTTTTGTCTTAAAAATTTTTACAAAATTTTCTGCCTGTCTAACAGAAAGATTTTTTTCTACTATTTTATTTGCAACAGATTCTGGATTATCTAATCCAACTAAAATTTTTGCATGACCAGGTGATAATTTTTTTGTTTCAACTAACTTTAAAACTGCTTCAGGTAAACTCAACAACCTTATAAAATTAGCTATGTGGCTACGACTTTTTCCAATAAATTGAGCCACTTTTTCTTGATCATACGAAAATTCTTCAATAAGGCGTTGATAGCCAAGTGCTTCTTCTATCGCATTTAGATCATTTCTTTGAACGTTTTCAACAATAGCAAATTCTAAAGATTTTAAATCATCTACATTGGTGACAACTACAGGCACTTCATGAAGACCAGCTTTTTGGGCAGCCATCCATCTTCTCTCTCCAGCAATTATTTCATATTTTGAAGTGTCTTCTTTAGATTTTCTAACAATGATTGGCTGAATGATGCCTCTCTCCTTTATTGAGTTTGTTAAATCTTGCAAGCTGTCTTCATCAAAAAATTTTCTTGGTTGGAATTTGTTACTCAGCAGATCGCTTATAGAAACTTTATTAATATTTATTTCTGCTTTTGCTTCACCTATTAAAGATGACAAACCTCTACCTAAGCCTTTTTTTATTTTGCTTGTATCCATTATGCTGCACTCCCTACCTTTTGTTCTTGGCTGATAAATTCATCTGTAAAACTAAAATATGATTTACTACCAGGACATAACTTGTCATAAATTAAAACTGGCATCCCATGTGATGGTGCTTCGGATAGTCTAACATTTCTTGGAATGATAGTAAGATACACTTTCTCTTTAAAGTAATCTCTCGCCTCCTTTTCAACTTGTGCTGAAAGTTTATTTCTCTTGTCATACATGGTTAAAAGAATTCCTCTAATTTTTAGTTCAGGATTTAAGTTAACTTTTATTCTTTCAATGGTCTTCATTAGTTGAGTTAAACCCTCCAATGCAAAAAATTCAGTCTGCAGTGGGACTACAAGTGAGTGGGATGAAACCAAAGCCATTACCGTAAGCAAACTTAGAGATGGTGGACAGTCTATAAGTATGTAATCGTAAGTTGCTCTAGAATCATTTAAATATGAGGCTAATTTAACCTTTAATATAAAGGCTCTTTCATTATCACTAGCTGTTTCAACTTCCAATCCAGATAAGTCTACATTTGAAGTAATAATATCTAAATTTTTAAACTCCGTTTTTTTAATTACTTCTAAAATTGACCTTGTTCCATTTAGCACACCATAAATTGTGTCACTAGAATTTTCTAAATTAGATAAACCAAGTCCTGTAGTAGCATTTCCTTGTGGATCTAGATCAATTACTAAAACTTTTTTTTCTTGTTGGGCCAAACCAGCCGCAAGATTAATTACTGTTGTTGTTTTTCCAACCCCACCCTTTTGATTTATAACAGAAATAATTTTCATTTTAATTTTTGATTTTTTTTTTAATATCTTTTATATTTAATAAGAAAGAATCTTTATTTGTAATACTTTTTTTTTTTACAAAATTAAATTCCCAACTTTTTAAAGTTTCTTCTAAAATCTTTTCTCCATTTTTTCCCATAAACATAATTAAATTTTTACAACTACTAAAGTTTTTGTAAACTAAATCTAAAACTACTGGCAATGGCTTAAATGCCCTTGCCATTATTGTACCTGACTGTAAATTTTGTGCCTCAAAAATATTTTCTTGTATAATTTTTGTGTTTAATTTTAAATCTCGAGACACTTTTCTTAAAAATAAGCTCTTATAATGGCTTTTTTCATATAAATGAACTTTGCTGGAATTTTTTAAATTTTTGATCATAATTGATATAATTATCCCTGGCATACCACCACCTGACCCTATATCAGTTATTATATCACTATTTAAATCAACAAATTCAATGATTTGTGCTGAATCTACTATATGTCTTTCCCTAATTACAGAATTTTTTGCAGTTTCTTTACTTATAATGTTAATTTCCTCATTTTTTTCTTTAAGCATAATAATGAAGTTCTCAAAATCTAAAAATGTTTCACGTGAAACATTTTGATCTATTAGTAATGAATATTTTTTTAAAATTTCTTCCATTAAGCTATAAGCTTAATAGACTTTCTTTTTACATGTGACAACAAAATATATACAGCAGCAGGAGTTATTCCATCAATTCTTAGTGCTTGTCCCATAGTTTTTGGCTTTATTTCCTTAAATTTAGCTTTTACCTCATTTGAAAGTCCTGATAGATCATCATAATTTACTTTTTCTGGAATAATAAGATTTTCATCTCTTTTAAAAGCTAATATATCTGCTTTTTGTTTTTTTAGGTATCCTCTGTAGTGAGCATTTATTTCAATTTGCTCATCTATTTTTTTATCAAAAAAAGGAATTTCAGGCCAAATTTCTCTTATTTTTTTCATATCGACACCCTTTTGAGTTAATATCTCATTAGATTTTCTTAAAATACCATCTTTTGCAATTTTAATATCAAATTCCTTTATTTTTGTTGGAGATATTGATGATTCTGACATTATTTTAGATATTATTCCTAGTTTATGTTCTTTATCTTTAAAGATTTTTTCTCTTTCTTTTGATATTAATCCAATTTCAATTCCTTTGTTTGATAATCTTTGGTCTGCATTATCTGCTCTTAAACTTAGTCTATATTCTGCTCTTGAGGTAAACATTCTATAAGGCTCTGCAACACCCTTGGTCACTAAATCATCAATCATAACTCCAATGTAAGCATCTGATCTGTCCAAAATAAATGGCTCTTCTTTCTTAAAAGATAACGCAGCATTAATTCCAGCTATTAATCCTTGGGCAGCAGCTTCCTCATATCCAGTCGTACCATTTATCTGTCCAGCAAGGTATAAATTTTGAATTTTTTTAGTCTCAAGGGTTAAAAATAGTTCTCTAGGGTCAATATAATCATATTCTATAGCATAACCTGGTCTAATTATTTTAACATTCTCTAAACCATTGATATTGTTACATATTTCTTGCTGTACATCCTTGGGTAAAGAGGTAGATATTCCATTAGGGTATATTGTATTGTCATTTATCCCCTCTGGCTCTAAATATATCTGGTGACGGTCTTTATCTGCAAATTTTACTATCTTATCCTCTATTGAAGGACAATATCTTGGACCAACCCCAAGTATGCTTCCTGAGTACATAGCACTTCTTTTTAAATTTTTTTGAATTATCTTATGAACCTTTTCATTCGTATAGGTCATCCGACATGACACTTGTTTGTTTAAATTTTTTTTAGTTAAGAAAGAAAAAAAGTAAGGATCATCGTCTGCAAACTGTTCTTCTAAATTATCAAACTTAATTGTTCTAGCGTCAAGTCTTGGTGGTGTCCCTGTCTTAAGTCTTCCTATTTTAAAATCATATTTTTCAAGTTGTTCACTTAGCCCTGTTGAAGGCTTCTCATCAAACCTTCCAGCTGGTGTTCTCTCATCACCAATATGAATCAAACCATTCAAAAATGTGCCTGTTGTTAAGATTAACTTGTCACATAAAAT
>Ga0209335_10002971_pt1 | contig 17325 bp, 15 predicted proteins | sample COG_09_FD_184753 | JGI IMG/M metagenome (GOLD analysis project Ga0209335, IMG submission 184753) | Pelagic Microbial community sample from North Sea - COGITO 998_met_09 (SPAdes) (version 2) | ecosystem: Environmental > Aquatic > Marine > Neritic zone/Coastal water | place: Helgoland, sampling...
CACGTTATTACTAACCGCAATACTATTGGCGCCCAACGTGGCTTAATTTCGCTGTGCTGATGGGAAGCGATGGATTTCACGTGGTATGAACGACAGATAAGAGTAAAACACAAAATAAGATATATACTTGTTTTACATTTAGTGTTTCAGGCAAAAAAAAATTTTCGCAGCACTCGCGAGAGAGAATTTCCGCACACACAACAACACACTTGCGCACGCGAAAGAGAAAAAGAAACAGACAGACAGACAACGAAGATCGAAAAAACAAAGAGTTAAGAGAACGATGGAGGCGTCGTCTCGTGCGCTTTCGTTTTCCTCAAAATCGAGGTTTAGTGTGAGTAAAAGCGCGACTGCTCTTACGCAAAGGAGGACGAGGACGAAGGGAGAATTGGACGACAATTATTATCATCGACTGCACCATCATCATCATCATCATCATCGTCATCATCTTCGTCGCGAGAGTAGAAGTCATCGGAGAAACAGCGCGTCGTGTTCTTCTTCTCATAATAATTCTTACGACGATTCGTGTAGTAGCACTCGTCCTCGGAATCGTCGTCGTCCCCGGGGTCATCGCGGGGAGAATACTACAGAGGAAAAGGAGGAAAAGTACAGAAGGCGAGGGCGGCTGCAGAGTTTTTCGTCCAATTCGTTCTTCGAATCGGCTTCCTCTTCCTCCTCTTCGTCTTCAAATACAAACAATAACGCTCACAACAACAACTCAAACAACAACTCAAATAACAACAACAACTCTAAAGAGAGAGAACTGAGCTCGAGCAGTTTGTGGTGGCGTTGCGCGAAACTGCCGATGTATTCGGTGGCCATAATTCCCGTTTTAGTCGCTGCTTCTTCGGCGAGTTATCTTAACCTGATTGACCCAAAAATTGGCGCGAGCGCGATGAACTTGACGTTACGTTTACTCTTAGGCGCGTGTTCGGTGATCGCGTGGCTGAACATATCGAACGACGCGTGGGATTATCAGACTGGAGTGGATAGTGGGAACAGGAAACCGGAATCGATTGTGAATTTATTAAACGGAGACGTCAAGGCGGCGCACGTGACGAGCGCGTTCTTTTTAATCGCCGGGGTGGTGACTTTGTTGCCGCTTTTTGCAAACGCACCGGCTGTGGCGCCGATGGCGTTGTTGCTGGCGATCGGGTGCGGGTATGCGTATCAAGCGCCGCCTTTGCGGTTGTCCTATAAAGGGTTGGGGGAGCCGTTGTGCTTTACCGCGTTTGGACCTTTGGCGACGAGCGCGTTTTTCGCGGTGTTTGCGGGCGCAAACTTGCCGAGTTTTTTGAACGTGCCTCCGTTGTTATGGGTCAACGCGTGGATGGTTGGCGTGACGACGAGCATGATTCTATTCGCCAGTCATTTGCACCAAAGAGAAGGGGACGAGGTGAGCGGGAAGTTGTCGCCGTGCGTTCGATTCGGCGTGGATTTTTGCGTCAGCTCGATTCAACACGTCGTTTCCGCCTATTACGCCTTGATCGCGACGTTCGTCTCGTGCGGATGGTTACCTTCCGTTGCCGGAGCGATGATTTTTATCACCTACCCATTAGCGAGAGCGATGCAAAACTACGCGTTGGATAACGTGGAAAACGAAAAGATGTTGTTCAAGACGAAATATTTCGCGGTGAGATGGCACGTGGCTCACGGCGTAGCGTTAGCCTTTGGGTTATGGTTGAGCAGAAGATTAGCGGTGCCGTTTTAGAAAAACGAGAAAAAAGTTAGGGAACAGCAGCAGCGAGAAAGAAGTCCGAAAAAGCGCTACTGCTGTGTAATACTACTACCAACATAATAAGTAATAATAATACCGGATGAATCGGAGAGAAAAGCGAAGAGACGCGATGCGCAGCCGCGACGACGAAGAGTATAATGTAATAAAACTATTGTCAAATCATATTTAAGAAATGCTCCCCTCCTCAACGACACGCACCACGCGCGAAGAGAAGAAGAACAGAAGAACAAGAACACCAGAAGAGAGAGCGAAAAATAAATCGCACGCTTTACTAAAATCCACCAAAAGCTCTTCTTTTGACTGAAACGTAAGTGTCTTTTCACCCCACAACTAACGAACTCATATCTCTCTCCTTCTTCCATTCTTTTCTCTCTTAAACTCTCTCTCGCGCAAAGCACTCGATACATCGAAAGAATAAACGAACAAACAGATACACTCTCTAATACTCTCTACCGACGATGGGGTGTTGTTTCTCGTCGACGACCGCGACCGACGACGAAAATGAAAGAAGAAGAAGATCAACGGGGAGAAACGCATCGTCAAATCACAATCGTCAACGAATCACCAACAACGCGCGCCGGGAAATGGACGGACGGTTTCGCCAACATCAACACCGAGGCCATCGGCAAACGATGTCCTCGGAGTACGTTTTCGGGGTGAAGAATCCGTTCGCGAAGTTTATGATGGGAAATGGGTCTCAAGAAGAAGAAGAAGACCAAGAAGACCGAGGAGGAGAGGAGGAGGAGGAAGAGCAGTTGGAGGAGGAAAAGAGCGCTTCGGCGATCCAGAGCGACAACAAAGAAGAAGAAGGAGACGAGATGGAAGAAGGTTCGGAAACTACCTCGAACAAGGACGAACAGGAGGTGAGACTGTTGAAAAAAGGGAGATTAAGCGACGATCGGGAGAGCGGGAATAAAGTGGAATCTTTGTCCGCGTCGTTTATGCGGAGGGGCTTTGGCGTCGGCGCGAGCGGGAGTAGTAATAAAAATAATAATAAAAAAGGCAAACATCGAAGGACGGAATCGGAGCCGCCGCCGAAAGTTACTGGTCACTTTCGTAACAACAACAGTAGCAATAGCAGCGGGAAGGAGCCGCCGAGCGGCGGGCGAACGTCGCGGATGTCCAGGTTGATATCTCCGATTGTTATAAACGATAGTTATAAAGCGTTCGAAGACGACGGAGAAGACGAGCAGCAAGCGCAAATAGAACAGAAGAACGTCGTCCGGCGAAGCGCGACAACTGGTGCGACAATTGCATCCACTTCCACGTCGAGGCACTTTAGAAGTCTTTCCCTCGTACCGGCGGCGAAATTTGAAAGAGACGGGTCGAACAACGGCAAAGAACCGAACGATTTGCGCGCCTCCATCTTCCAAGCGCTCGAAAAGAGTAACAACAATAACAAAGACGATGTGCAACAACACGAAAAAGAAGAAGACCGTCCATCGACACCTTTTGACGACACCAACTGTTGCCCGACCTGTTTCGAGGAGTACCAAGAAGATAACCCGAAAATCACCTTAGCGTGCGCGCACCACTTCCATCTCGCGTGTATCGTCGAATGGAACGAACGAGGTCACAGCGAGTGTCCGACGTGCATGACCGACGTCGGTTTTTACATGGACGACGACGAGTAATAGTTTGAGATATAAAAGGAAGAAACTTCTTCTCCTCTTTATCATCATCTCATCATCAACAACATCATCATTTCAAAAATCGCTTTTGTAATAAATTCTGTATCTAAAAAATACGCGATAATAGATCTCTCTGCTTCACTTTAAAACGCAAACAGTTGCGCGATGACGCTGATGCTCCCCGCATCGTCGACGACGACGACGGCAGTATTTCGAAGCAGCAGCAGCGGGAGAAGAAAGAACCACGGGGCGAAGAGAATGTTGAGGGTTCGCGCGTCGTCGTCGTCGGAGAAAGAGACACAGAGGCGCGCAAAAGAAGAAGAAGAAGTTCCTCCTTCGGTTTTGGGACCATCGCACGCGACGATCCACTCCTCGAGCGTGGAGAAAGAAACGATTGAAGTCGTCACGGACGATCCTCGCGAGCAGTTGAAACGGTACCAGGAGAAGTATCGGTATTCGATTCGGCACCCGGGCGCGTTTTGGGCCGAACTCGCGTACGAGAACTATAGTTGGGAAAATCGAGACGAGTTTTTCAAACACAACGAACACAACGAACGCGAAAATTTCGACGCGAGGAAAGGCGACGTGAACGTCGAGTTCTTTAAAGGCGCGAAGACGAATTTAGCGTACAACTGTTTGGATCGAAACATCGAGAAAGGTTTAGGAGACGCGCCGGCGATTATTTTTGAGTCCGATGAAGGCTTCGAGCGAGAGAAGCGGTGCGAAACGCTCACGTATTTGGAGTTGAAAGAGAAGAGCGATAAGTTAGCCAATCACTTGATTTACGTGTGCAACGTGAAACCGGGGGATGTGGTTGTGTGTTACTTACCGATGATTCCAGAGGTTGTGGTGACGATGATGGCGTGCGCGAGGATCGGCGCGGTGCATAACGTCGTTTTCGCCGGGTATTCTGCGGAGGCGTTGGCGAAAAGAATCATCGATAGCGAGGCTAAAGTTTTGGTATCGGCGGCGATGTCGTATCGAGGCGGAAAGGCGATTGAGTTGTTTAAGATTGTCGCCGAAGCGGAAAAAATTTGCGAGATACAAGGGCATCGAATCGAGGAAAGAGTGTGTCACTTTAACTTGCCCGGATCGGAGCCGCACACGGATTGGCCAAAGGAAAAAGCGGAGATATTAGCCGCGTACAAACAACGACACGGAGGTAATGAAATGTCACCCGCTTGGACGGACGCGCCGCACGGCATCATGCGTCCATATTATGGTTTATACCTTCTTGAAAGTAGGAAACTGACGCTAACTTATAACTCTCTTCTCTTTTTGCTTTGAAAAATAACAGGTTTTGATTTGGCGTTGGACGAGCAAGAGTCGCGACCTCCGCCGGTGACGATCTGGCGCGACGCGGAAGACCCAGCGTTTATTTTGTATACGAGCGGGTCAACGGGCGCACCCAAAGGTGTCGTTCACGTGATTGGCGGATATATGGTTCACGTCGGGGAGACGATGAAAGAAGCGTTTAACGTAAAAGCTGGCGACGTGACATTTTGCACCGCAGACGTCGGATGGATAACGGGTCACTCGTATCTTGTCTACGGTCCGTTACTGAACGGTTGCACCTCGATTTTATACGAAGGTAAACCAGATTACCCGAACGCGAGTCGATTGTGGGAAATTTGCGACAAATATCGCGCAAAAGTTTTATACACCGCACCAACTGTTATTCGATCTTTGAAGAAACAAGGCGACGAGTGGGTCACGAAAACGAAACGAGATTCTTTGGAGATTTTAGGAACGGTTGGAGAACCTATCGGCGAATCCGCGTGGACGTGGTTCCACGACGTCGTCGGCGAGGGAAAGTTGCCAATAGTTGATACGTGGTGGCAAACCGAAACCGGCGGACACGTCATCTTATCTTTACCGAACGTCGGCGAACAGAAACCGGGGAGATGCGGATTACCTTTCTACGGATGCATTCCTGCGATTCTCGACCCGCAAACCGGGAAAGAATTAGATGGACCAAACGTGGAAGGTCTGCTCGCGTTGAAACCTCCCGCGTTACCTGGGATGTTTCGCGACATTTACAAAAATCACGAACGATACGTCAAGTCGTATTTTCAAGAGATTGACGGGTACTACGTCTCCGGCGATGGCGCGAGAAGAGACGAAGATGGGCAATACTACATCACCGGGCGAGTCGACGATGTAATCAACTGCTCTGGTCACAGAATTGGCACGGCTGAAGTCGAAAACGCGCTCGCTCGGAACGTGTTTGTAACCGAAGCCGCGGTCGTAGGCATCCCGTCTGAGATTAAAGGCCAAGAGTTGTTCGCGTTTTGCTCGCTGAGAGAAGATATTCAATTTTTGAAAGAGAAAGCGGAATTGAAATCATCCAAGTATACCCCGGAGCAGTTGATTGTAAGAGATCTCATGGACACATGCGCGAAGGAAATCGGTTCGTTTGCAAAACCAACCGGTGGGATTTTGCTTCTCCAGCCAGGCACTGGAATTCCCAAGACGCGCTCGGGAAAGCTCGTTCGAAGAGTTTTACGCAAGATTGCCAAAGGTGATTTGACGGGTGACTTTGGAGATTTAAGCGCGGTGGCGAATCCAGAATCGATTCAATGCATCATCCAAGCGAAGAAAAAAGCGAACGAAGCGGAAAACTAGAGAGAGAGAGAGAGAGAGAAATGAAGCGCAATGCGCGATACATACACAACCAAACATCATCAATTTTTTACTACCTATTTTGTGCTGTTCATCATTTTACTTACTGCTCGCATATCTTTGTAGAATGCGAACCGCCGCTTCGTCTACGCGACGCGAAATTTCTTCCTTCGACGAGAACATCAACGCCGCGCACAACGCGGTCTGGGAAAGTTTCGTCGTCAACCCGTCGTAAAAAGCAAAAAAGCCGCCTTCGTTGGTGTATAAATCTTTCACGCAGTCTACGATACCGTCGTACTCTTTACTATTATTTCCGTTCTTACCATCTGCTTTGATGCTGTTCTTCTTCGTCGTTCCTACAACGCCTCTTCTTCCAACCTGTAACCTTGACTTAATCACCAACATCGGGTACGTCGCTAACGTGGCTCCAATTTTTGCCGTCGCTCCTAAAAAGAACGCGTCCAAAGCGCTAATGGCGTTGGTACTACTATTTCTACTATTACTATTACCGCGTTGTTTCTGCCTCAAAGTCTCGTAGATTGCAAACTGTAACGCCGGATTAGTGACCATAATCAACGACGCGGATAAGCCTCCGTAAAATCCGGCGACGCCGGAAGTATCGTACACTTCCTTCGCCACGGTCCAAAATCCAAGCGCTTTCGCCTCGTCTCGCCTCTCGCGGCGCGTCGCATCGACACTACTCGAAACTCCACCCTTCTTCTTTTTCACAGCCGACCACTTGTGTGCCTCCTCCTCTTCGCTCTCACTCTCGTCGTCCTTCTCCTCACCGATGCTCCGTCCTCGACTGGACGACGTCTTCGACACGACTTGCATCTTCGCCACCACCGTCCATATCGGCAGCGTCAACCCGACGTTCACGCACCCGGCTAAACTCGCCGTGAGTAAACTCTCAATCGGTGTTAAAAATACGCTCTGTTCCTCTCGCTGATGTCGTCCTAAAAGTCGTTCTCGTTTCAGGCGTAAATATTCGCCGTTGAATACCGAAAACCAATAGTAATACACGCCTTGCGAACACACCGTCCCAATCGAGGCTGGTTTCACCCCCACGTATAATTTCTTCAACTTTTCCAGTTTCGTTTGCATCGTCGTCGAATCATCTTCGTCTTCTTCGTCTCTCGTTTTTGACGACACCATCGGCAACACCAATCGCACTCTCGGTTTCTCTCCGCGCTTTATCCTCTCGGTCTTCTTCTCGACGTCTTCATCGTCTTCAAAGTCGACCTCCTCTTTCCCCGTCGAACCAGTCGTCGACTTTGTCTTCGTCTTCGTCTTCTCTCGAACGTGCTGCCTCGTATTCAGCGTGATCAGTGGATACGTCGCGAGCAACGCCAACAATCCCGCGATTGCCCCGGAGATGCCTTCCACTCGGTTCTTGTGCGATGATGATGAAGACATGCTCCTCTTTGCGCGTGATTTACGCTCGAATGTAATGCCGGGAAATTGGACAAATGTCTTCATTACATCAAAGAAGAGTTGAGCGTCAATACGACTATCGATGATAATGCTCGCAGAGAGTGCTCTCGCGACGGAGACGAGTGCGAAGGAGAACAATACTACGGTCGGAGGAGACAGAATAGGAGGAGAAGTGAACCACCAAAATCAGCAACAACACTCGAATACTGTTCATTCTCTCGTTGGAGATTACCGCAAAGAGTCCGTCGTGAAGATACTGAAGAGCAGAATCGGATGGTTGAGCGCGTTTTTCCTCGGCTTAATCTTAGCCGCGGTGGTGGTGGAACGATTCGAAGAGCTGTTAACGCACGAAGTGGAGCTGTCGTATTTCGTCCCGTTATTAATCGGGCACGGTGGGAACACCGGGTCGCAATCGGTCGCGACCGTTATACGAGCGATCGCTTTGAAACAGATAAAACCGGAAAATACGCGCGAAGTTCTTCAGGTTCTGTTCAAAGAAGCCGTCTCCGGGTTCATCATGGGCGGGTTTTTGGGGATGTTAGTGTTCGTGTTATCGCTGGTGTGGGAAGGCATATCGCCTCTGATTGGTTTGGTGGTGGCGATATCGTTACCTTTGGTGAGCGTGTGGGCGAACGTGTTAGGCGCCGGGTTGCCGCTGTTCGCGGTGAAGCTGGGTTTTAATCCCGCGGTGACGTCGGCGCCGTTGATGACGACGATCGTAGATAGCAGCGGGTTGGTGATTTATTTTTTAGTCGCGCAGAGATTAATGCCGGAGACTTTGGGTGATGTCGCGGTGAAGATAGCAGAGGAGGTTGGGGATGGGAGTGCGACGTGAAAAGAGAGAGAGAGAGAGAGAGAGAGGGAGAGAAAGAAGGTTCGTAGAGGTAGTTAGAGAGGACGTGTAATATCTAGAAGATGATTTTTTGCGAATGTCGTCGCGTGCAGTAGTCGCGTGTATTTTCCTACTTTTCTTATCGTTACTTTTTTGCTCCTACTCCGAATACTCTCGATTACCTCTTCTTCCTCTTCCTCTTCGCTTGTCTGGAGACCTTGAACGCGAATGCGATGGCGACCTGTTTCTTCGTCGGTACGGCGCGTCTCTCCGAGATGACCTTCGGCGTCCTTGTTTACCGCCATCATCCATCGCGTTATCTTTATCGTCGTCATCGTCGTAACTCCCAGACGACTTTCTTCTTCGCGAAGGCGGCGATCGAGATCGCGAACGATCGTGGCGTCGTCTACTTCGTTCAACTCGGCCTCTTCGGCCGTACCGCTCTCTCGAGCGAGAGCGAGACCGAGATCGAGAACGAGACGCCGAAGGAGGCGAACGAGATCGAGATCCAGAATACCCTCGTCTTCTATCTCTGTCTCTTCCTCTGTACGTTCCGCTATCTCTTCTCCGCGGAGGCGAACGCGACCGCGACGTTCGTCTCCCGCCGTATTCTCTGGCGGCGTGCGTTCCGTTATTGGCGTTGTTGTTCGTAGTATACCCGCCGCCGCCGAAATCTCTCCTCCTCCCTCTAAAAGTACCGCTATCTCCTCTACCGTTATTATTATCGAACGTGTTATTCCTATTATTCTCGTACCCTCCAAAGCCGCCAAATCCTCTCCTCTCCTCCTCCGCTGCGCCGCCGCCGACTCCTCCCTTCTCGACGCAACTCACCGAATCGACAAAGGCTACCTTAATCTCCCTCCCGTCGATTTCCCCGCCGTCCAAGTTCTCCCTCGCGTATTCCGCGTCTTCCAGCTCCCGAAATTGCACGCGACAAAACTTCCTCCCGTGGCCGAAGGAGACGTTTTCGATCCCGCGATGTTCGTTCTTCTCGTTGAGTTGGTACGCGTTGAAAATCTCCCTCACGTGGTGTCCCGTCAGTCTCGGGGAGATGTTCGAAACGTGCAAAACGTTCGTCGGGTGTCTGCTTTCACCTCGTATTCTCGTCTCCGTCTCTTCGTCAAAATCTCGAGGAACTTCTCGACGATGATGATCGTTGTTGTTTTTCGTCGTCGTCGTCTTGATGATGGTCGACCCACGCGTGTAGTTCAGTCCCATCTTTTGCTCTATAAGCTCTCGCTCTCGATGATTTCCCCGACGAGCGTCACAACTTTGACGGATTTGATTCAAGATTTCTCAACCATGGAGGAGGAGGAGGAGGCGCTTAAAAAGCAGCGAGAGATGACGACGGTGAATAATGTTAAAAAGCAACAACCGACGAGGGTGGTAACGACGGGAGTCGCACAAACGCCAAATAATAATACTAACAACACGCAGCAGCAGCAAACGAGAAATCAGGAGCCGGGGTCGATCGCGCAGCCAGATTCGAACACGTTTAAGAACCACTACCAAGATTTGGTGATGCTGTACCGAACGCTGCACGAACGAGCGAAAGGACCGAAAACGCTGAAGAAAAGCTTCCTGGTGAGGAATTTGAGGTACATCAAACCGAAGAAAAGAAAGAGGAAATCAACGACGACTGAGATGAGTGCGGAGACGACAGAAAAGAAGATTAAGAGTAACGAGAGGAGTAGGAGTAGGAGTAGAGGCGACGACGACGACGAGAGCGACAAGGACGAGAACGAAGAAGAGGAAGAAGAAGAATCAGAGGACGAGAAGCAACCGAAAGACGATCAAGACGTGATGTTTCGATACTTTTATAAAGCCAAAGGCATCGCGGATTTGAGAGTGAGCGAGAAGACGGAGAGAGCGTACCGGGCGCGGTGTCCGTTTTGCAACCTCAAGCCGAGGAATTTTATCGGTTTGTGTCAACACCTGAACGCGTCGCACGATCAGTTCTATTTTACGTTTTTACCGGTGAACACGGTGCAGAAGAGGACGCTGACGGATCCGAACAGAATGTACGTGGCAAAATCGGAAGACAGAGTGGTGACCATGAACACGATCGAAGTGAGGATTAAGAAGACGTCGTTCGTGATGTGCGAGAACGGACAGGACAAATTGAACATGTTAGACGCGACGCTGTTGAAAGACCCGGCGAATAAATCGTTTGAGTTCTTTAGCGGAGGAAAATACCAGAAAGTTGGAACGAATAAAGTAATTTTACCGGCGATTGGGAACTTGGCGCCGACGAATACGTCCAGTCAAGACGTTCAGAGTAAAACGCACGGGTGGGAGAACGAGTTGGCGATTTTGAAGATAAAGTTGAACGAGGAGATTAGGAATAAGCAGTTGCAGAAACAAAATGAGATGCAGCTCAAAAGCATCGAGGAGAATATCTCGCAAGTTGCGAAGAAAGCGGCGTTGAAAGAGAAAGAGCACAAGAGAGGGTGGGAGGAGAATCCATTCGCGCAGTTTTTTACTCCGCATTATTACGACCAGATTTCCTTGGACAAAGCGGCGGCAGTTTTGAACGGAGAAAATGCAGAGGAACACGTGAAGGATTTTTACAACAGTCAAAAGAGGATGTTTGGGAACGATATCAATTTAACCAAAGTTGTTCGCGCGGCGAAAGAAAGAGTGCAAGCGGAAAATAGAGCCACGGCGGAATTGGGACAGTTTCACGTCGGCGCGCCAGAACAGCAACAGCGCTTGTTGCAACAGTGGAGCCATTCGAACAACGTGAAACTACAAGGAGTGGGAGTTAAAAGGAATCGCGAAGAAGGTGGCGACGGGAGAGAAGAAGAGTTTCCTCTCGGCTACGCCGCTTCGGAGCAGTTGATACGTCAAAGACTCGCGAAAGAGGCTGAACAGAAATATATAGAGAAGAGGATAAAAAAGGAAAAATCGAAACTGGAAAAGAGGAAATTTGCTTCGCAAGGCGAGCTCGATAAGGCGGCGAGTCAGAAGAAAAATTTTCGTCAATCAGCGCAGTACCAAGAAGTTGTCGCCACGAAGAAGACGACGATTCAAGAGACGGGCTCGAGAAAATCATTCGCCATCGGCGGTCGGTATTACCACTCGCGAACGTGTTTACCCATGAGCAAGAAAATTTTCAAAACGGAAGACAAATCTACCATTCCCGATTCCGACGACGACGAGAGGGAGCAGGAAGAAATGTGGGACAAAGAAGACGCGCTGTTTATAGACGAATACGTGGACGTGGCGCAAGTCGAGAAAGATTTCTTTAGAATGTGGAACAGACACGTGCGTAAATATTGCGCCATGGCGAACAGGCAAATGCCAGACTGCACGAGTTCGTTCATGTACGTTCACAAAGAAAAGCTGGTGAAAGACCGCCAGATGAGAAAGTTGTTTCATTTACACCTGATGAACATGTACGATTTTGGTGTGTTATCCGGGAAAGTGATTCAAGCGCTCGTGGCGAAGATGAACGAGCTCAGACGCGAGTCCGAGAATCACGCACCTAATTCCAAACTCCTTTCTGAAAAAGAAGAGGATACGCAATCAGCAGAGAAAGCTCCTCCTGCGGTAGTTGAAGCGATCGAAATAAAAAACTAGAAGAGAGAGAAAAGAAAAGAAAAGAGACGCGGAATACGCTTCTCGGTTGAAAAAGAACGAGCAATGTAACAAAATCAAAAGTAATTACCACTCGCGCGCATACTGTACCGTATCGTCGGTTGAAAATTCTTCTATCCTCTTTCTATATTACGAAAAACTAAAATACATCATTCTCTTCTTCTTCTTCTTCTTCTTCTTCTTCTTCTATGCATAACTACTCGGACTCTCAATCACCCCCAACTGGACGCACTGCAACCTCACGTCTAATCTTTGCGGTTGCTTTCGGTTTCGCCTCGCCCATAACTTCGCCTCGCCAAACTCCGGCATCGAGCGACTGTGCGGAATCAGGCCTCTCTTGGCGCCGACGCGAGGCGGCGGTTGTTCGCTCTCCCGCTGATTCGGCGGCGTCGTCGGTCCTTCTTCTTCTTCCTCTCTATTATTATTATTATTATTATTCGTGTTTCTTCTATTCTGGCGACTCGTGTTGATGTTTGATGATGAGTATCCGTACGCGCTGTCCTCTCGGTTCAGTTGCGCGTGCAGTTCTCGTCGTTCCGTCGTTTCGAGCTCCTCCTTTCTTCTCGCCTCGTAAAAATCTTCATCATCATCTTTATTATCCATTCTTTCCTCTCTCTTCACCCTTGGTTGTCTCGCATCTAATAACTCCACGTCGGAAACCCCTCCGGCATCTCTCAACGCGTCCAATCCGCCGGAGACGGAGCAGTACGCGCGTATCCTTCCCGGTCGCGCGAACATCTGATTTTTTTGATCGTGGTTTCCCGACCTCTCCTTTTTTCCCCAAGAAGAAAAAGAGTCAACAATTGCTCTTTCTTCGCGCGTCGCAGAAACTACTCGGAAGAAAATAAAGAAGAAGAATACTCGGGGGGTTCTCTCGTCTCGTTTTCTCTCCTTCTTTTATTCTCACGAGAGCGTCGTTCTGCTTTCTCTCTCTCTCTCTCTCTCTCTGCTTCAGAGAGAAGAGAAGAAGAGAAAAACTTCTTTCTTCTGGCGAGATTAGTATTCTCGCACGCTCGTTTTATTTGAAAAAACTCTCTCTTCTGCGGCTGTGGAGCTCGCACACACAAGAACGCTCAAACCAAAAAGCACCACAGACTACTTACTCTGTTCTCTCTCTTTTTTTCTCTCTTTTGCTCCCTCCTCTCGTTTTTTTTATTCTCTGCTTTTTTTCACTTTTTTTTGTTGTTGCATGCGAGAATTGACTGATTTTTGAGTGATGTTTGTTGTTGCCTCTCTGATGAACACACGAAAGATATTTTTTCATCCATCACAAAAAGAAGCACACATCCATCATGAACGCAGCACTCACACCGACGACGACGATTCAGACGACGAGTTCGAACGCGGCAGCTTTAGCAGCTTTAGCAGGTGCAGCGGCGGCACCAAAGAAGCCGAGACACCAACGCGTGGAAATATTATGCCGCTCTAAATCATTCTCCCGAAATTTCGAGGCTGCCGACGACGTCGATGAGTGCTTCGTCGTGAACTCCGAAAAATCATTTGATTCATCATCATCAAGTCAGACGACGACGATTCAGAAAACGACGACGAGAAGGAAAGCGATGATGGTCTCCGCTACGACCACCGCGTTCGCGTTCGCGTCGATGGTGCTGAGTATGGATGATACTAATAAGAATAATTATTACGCTTTCGCGGCTGAGGAAGATGAGTCATCTACTAAAATGATGAATACGAATACTAATAAGAACACGACGACGTATACCGACGAGGTGCTGAAATTCAGTCTCTCGTATCCGACGGATTCGTGGCAGCTTTTAGTCGGCGAAACCGGCGGTTCGGGAGATCGATCGGGATCTCGACAAGTCATCGCGTTCGCGCCGAAAAACGCGAATCCCAAAGACGTGAACATTTCTTTAGTGGCGACTCCAGTCGGGGCGGATTACCCGAAGATGGGAAGTTTCGGATCGCCGTTCGAGTTCGGTTACAATATGGTGAACCCGATGAATAAACCGAAAGCGAAGAAAGGCAGAGAGGACGAGGTGCAGTATTCCGAGTTGATTGAAGCGGGAAGTAAAGGATTGAACTATTTCGTGGAGTACGAGTTGACGCGACCGAGCACGGGGATTGATTCTAAACAGTTAGTCGTGGCCGGGATTGGGTACGACGGGAGAGTCAGTCATCTCTATTCGACGACCGCGCAGATGCCGAAAGGAGAGGAAGAGAAGTGGAGACCAGAGATTGAAAAGATATTAGAATCGTTAGTGTTGCCGCCTCCGTTGTATAATTAGAAAAAGTATTATTGCTGTTATCGCTCTTTCTTTTATTGTGGCGGCGTGACGCTGGAACCTCTGGTCGTTTTCTCGCCGTGGAGTTTCTTTCGTCTCCTTCTATCCGTCCCGGACTCGTAATGAGAAGAGGCCGCGCGGCGTTCCACGGGGGAGATATTTTCTTCGTCGGATTCTGACGACGACGAGTCCGACGATTCACTTTCCTCTTCTTCTTTTCCTTCTTCTTCTTCTTTTCCCTCTTCCTCTTTGTTGTTGTCGTTGTCGTCGTTATTATCGGCGTTCTCATCGTCTTCCTTTTGCTCGACGACTTCTTCTTCTTCTTCTTCTTCTTCTTTTCCTTCCTCTTCTTCTTCTTCTTCTTCTTCTTCTTCTATGCGTTCGGTAGGCGCTTCTTCCTCGCGTTGCAAACGCGGGAACTCTTTCGAGTCGTTCAAAAGATGTATGGTCGATTCCTCTCCTTTCTCTTCCCCTTTTTCTTCTTCCTCCCCCTCCGACTCTTCTTCCTCTTCTTCTTCTTCTTCCTCTTCTTCTTCTTCTTCTTCTTCGGGAGGGGCTTCGAGAGACTCGCGCGCGACTCGATGATACGCAGTCGTCAGCCTCGGCGGCGCGGTTAACCGCGCCATATCGCGCTCAACTTTTTCCAACAAATCCATGGTCTCCTTCAACCTCTTCTTATCGAGAGATAACCCTATAGATATCATCGGTCGATCTCGAGGAAAACTCGGTGCATGCGTCTCGTCGTGCCCGTGAAACACTCTCTGTCCTGCTCGAATAGTTCCAATCGTCACCTGTCGATGCACCGTCCCGCCAACGAATCTCCTCGAGACGTATTCCGCAACTTGAATGGCTTTACCAACACATTGTCCACTCCCGCGCACGAAAACGACCGATCGTATACCTTTTTCGTCCTCTTCTCCTCCTTCTTCTCCTTCTCTCCTTCTCTCCTCTTCACTTCCGAAAAGTAATAAAACTCTTTGTAATCGATCGAACACGACGGTGGAGTACCCTCTCAGTTTACTCCGCGTCGCGATCCACACGTCGTACACGTTCTCGAGCTCATGATGATGACTTTGATCGTCTTCTTCAAACGGGGTTCCCCCGCTCATCATCCTCGCTTTTGAGAAGGAGAAGGAAAAAATATCTTGTATGAAGCAACAAAAAAGTGTGGTTTTCTGCTCTTTTCCGTGTATTTTTTTCTCTTTTTTGAGGACGAATTTTGATATTTTTTGCGATCTCGCAAAGTTTTCAAAAAGTCAGAGTCAATAATAAAGCGTCATTATATACAATCCTATATACTAATCGCTTCTTACACACACAGATCACACAAAGAGAGACGATAATAAAAATGTCGACAATAACCACCACCAGATCGCTGCTCTCCTCCGCTTCTTTGCGCGGATCCGCTGTTTCTTCGTGAGTTTTATGTCACTAATCTCTTTTTAATTATATTCCGTAATCCGAGAGCCGTCACTTTCCCGAGAGAGGCACTTTTTTTCTCAATTTTAACGAACTCTTTCTCCCCCCGAAACACCTTTTGGCGGGCGCTTTGAATTTGAACGCGCGCGACGATTCAGACGATTCAGGAGTATTATTTTGTGAGATCTGATGAGATCGCGTTCGTATTCGTGGTATTATCTTCTCGTTTTTTTAACCGATGAGTCGTGTTATTATTATTAAAATTGAATGTTTTTTTCTTTTGCAGGAGGAACAATCGCGCGAAGAGCAGCAGCAGATCAACGAAGCAAGAACGAAGAAGAAGATTTTGCGTCTCCCCGAAAATGTCATTTTTGGACGTCCCATCGGAGGATTTACCGGTCGTGAACGCGAACAAGACGATTAAAATCGGGATCAACGGGTTCGGGAGAATCGGTCGATTAGTCTTGAGAGCCGCTTTGGAACGCTCTGACATCGAAGTCGTCGCTATTAACGATCCGTTTATCGAGGCTGAGTATCTCGCGTACATGTTCAAATACGACTCGACGCACGGGAATTTGAAGTGCCCGGTTTTGATCAACGACGACGGCGAGTTGGAGATTGGTTACGAAGGCACGCCGTTCGCGAAGAAGTGCGTCAAGTTATTCACGGAGAGGGATCCGGCGATGATTAAGTGGGATAGCGCGAACGTGGACGTGGTTGTTGAATCTACGGGCGTTTTTACTACCACGGAGCAAGCTTCGGCGCACTTCTCCGGGGGCGCGAAGAAGGTTGTTATTTCCGCCCCATCCGCGGATGCGCCGATGTACGTCGTCGGTGTCAACCACACGGAATATAAGGAGAGCGAATCGGTGATTTCGAACGCGTCGTGCACGACCAACTGCTTGGCGCCGTTGGCGAAGATTATCCACGAGAAATTCGGCATCAAGGAAGGTCTCATGACGACCGTGCACGCAACGACAGCGACACAAAAAACCGTCGACGGTCCATCTGCGAAAGATTGGAGAGGTGGGAGAGGCGCCGGGGCGAACATTATTCCATCTTCCACCGGAGCCGCTAAAGCAGTCGGCAAAGTATTGCCGGAATTGAACGGCAAGCTTACCGGTATGGCCTTCCGGGTCCCGACGCCGGACGTCTCCGTCGTCGATCTCGTCGTCAAGTTGGAAAAGAAAACCAGCTACGAAGAGATTTGCCAGGTTTTGAAAGAAGCCTCGGAATCGAAAGCGTACGCCAACATCTTTGGCTACACCGAAGACGCCGTCGTGTCCACCGATTTTTGCCACGACTCGAGAAGTTCCATCTTCGATGCCAAGGCGGGTATTATGCTCGGCGACGACTTTGTCAAACTCGTGAGCTGGTACGACAACGAGTGGGGATATTCGAACAGAGTCTTGGATTTAATCGCGCACGTCGGGAACGTCGCGGATTTGGGAGAACTAAGATCTTCCTCCTCCGCGTCTGACGATAAAAATAACAAGACGAAGAAGAAGTTCGCGTTGTTCTAAAAGAGCTCTCGCCTTAAAGGACTCTTCATTCTTTGCGCATATATACGTATTATTATGTTTAAACGTTTAAATACAATTATTCTTCCTACCTACTGCACACATACACACAACACGCGCGCAAAAGTGCTCTTTGGAGAGAGAGTGCTCAAATCAATAACCTCACCTTACAAAAAAGGCACCTTGAATTTATATATTCCTCGAGTAGTAGTAATCGCGTCTCGTTTTCACGACGAAGAGTGAAGAAGCCCGCTCGAGCCGTTCTTTCTCTCTTTCCGTGTTT
>Ga0209335_10002978_pt1 | contig 17284 bp, 16 predicted proteins | sample COG_09_FD_184753 | JGI IMG/M metagenome (GOLD analysis project Ga0209335, IMG submission 184753) | Pelagic Microbial community sample from North Sea - COGITO 998_met_09 (SPAdes) (version 2) | ecosystem: Environmental > Aquatic > Marine > Neritic zone/Coastal water | place: Helgoland, sampling...
AGACCGAAGTCAACGGGTTTACAGCCCGCCCCATTTGACCGCTCTGGAACCCCTCCTTTTGGGGAAGTGTCCCCTTCATCAATAAAGCTTCAAACAACAAGCGTTTTATATATTTTTATTATGCAATTGCAACACGAGATTTACTGTGAAAACATAGTAAAATACGTATAAAACATAGATAAATTTATGAATAAATCATCTTTTTTGATTGTAGGGCAACATGCTGTTATTGAAGCTTTAAGAAACCCCGATAGGAAGGTTTTAAAAGTTTTTTTAACTGAAGAAAGTAAAAAAAATATTCATCGAAAAAATCCAAAAAAAAATGTTCTTGAAGATGTTAAAGTTTATTTTAAATCAAAAAAAGAATTAGATAAATATACTTCAAAAGATCAAATGATGCATGGTGGCTATATCGCTGAAGTGGAACATTTAGATCAACCTGAATTGAAAGAATTTATTAAAGGAAAAAATGATTTAACATTTGTTTGCATTGATGAGGTAACCGATCCAAGGAATATTGGTTCATTAATAAGAAGTGCATCTTCATTCAATATAGATGGTTTGATAGTTAAAGAGAGACAGTTTCCTTCAGATAGTAAGTTAATGTACAAAGCAGCCAGTGGGTGCATGGAACACTTGAATATATTTGAGGTTTCTAATATTAATTCAACTCTTAAAAATTTAAGAGAGAAAAATTTTTGGGTTTATGGTTTTGATTCTAAAGGAAATAAAAATTTTACTGATGTTAAATGGAATGGAAAAAATGTTCTTCTGTTTGGTTCAGAAGGATTTGGTATGAGAGAACATACAGGCAAATATACTGATTTCTTAGTAAAAATTGAAATTAATGAAAATGTTGAAAGTTTGAATATATCAAACAGTGCAGCTATTGTTTTTCACCATTTAAGCTATTTAAAAAACAGTTGATAATTTAAACATTCAAAATTATATTATCTTTGGTAAATAAGACTAATAATAACTAATAAAAAGTAGCTTTGTTTTGGCTTTACATAAAATATTAAATAAAATTTCAATAAATTTATCCATAAAATTTTTTGGTGCTAGACTTCCTCTTTCTTATGTATTTTTTAATACTATTTTCAAAAGATTTATAATTAACAAGTCTGTAGAGAGTGAGTTTATTAAAAAATATTATGATGATGGTTATGTTAAGTTGGATCTAAATTTAGCAGATGAGTTAGATCATATAAAAGATAAAATGCTACCTGAGGGTAATAATGAAAAAAAACAAATACTTAAATTAGATGATGTGACCCAAAATGATTTAAAAAAAATATTAATTAAGAAATTTGATAAAACATTTAAAGATTTAGAAAAATATTTTAATTCTAATATTATAATTGCAAATGCCAATTTATTTAGAAACCATCATGTAACCGATATTGTTGAAGGAAAAAGTGAACAAGTATACTCAAACTACTACCATAATGATGGTTATGTTTTAACTTATTTTAAAATTTTTATTAATCTTATGGATGTAAGTGATAAAGATGGTCCTTTACATATTATTTCTAAAAAAAAAACAAAAGCTTTTTTTAATGAAGCTAAATATAAAGATAGATATGATTATATTCCTATTGAAAATGAAAAGTTAATTTATAAAAATACAGGTAAATATGGAGATTGTTTTCTTTTTTCCACTCCAGAATGTATTCATAAAGCTGGCATACCTGACAATTATAGAGATATGTTGCAATTAACTCTAATTGCATCCCCAGATAAAAATATTAACAATGAAGATCTTGATGTATTTAAGGAAAATAGTGACATCATTTTTACTACAAAACCATATACTGTCATAAAAGTTTTTAATTTGCTTTTAAAGCACTTTGATTTTAGAAAAAAAAGTTTAATAAGTTAATAAAATTTAAATGAATATTTTCAAGCATCGATATCTAACTAACTTTAGTCACTATTTTTTAAGGGTGGCTTTCAATATACCTGGTGTAATTATTTTGGTTAGCTTGATAAGGTTTATATACTTGGTATATATAAAAAAAAATCATAAGACCTTATATCCAATTGATAGCAAACCGGAAGTCATGGGATTTAGCAATGAAGGTGGGGACACATCATTGCAACACAATACTGGATACCTCCATAATCATTTTGAGAATTTACCAAGAAGAATAATGCAATTTAATGCTGGAAGATCTTTAATACCACTTTGGCCATTGAAAGCTTTAGATTTTACAAGATTTATAAATATGAAGGTATTGAGTATTGGACCAAGAATGGAGTCAGAATTATTTAAACTGGTGTCAATGGGCTTTCAACTTAAAAATATTAAATCTATTGATATACAAAGCTATTCAGATTTAATTGAACTAGCAGATATGATTAAAATGCCTTTTGGAGATAATACATTTGATTTAGTAATAATTGGATATGTAATCACATATACTAACGAACCAAAAAAAGCTATCGATGAAGTGATTAGAGTTTCAAAAAATAAAGGGATAGTATCAATGTGTCATTCTCATGCATCAGAATTCCCTAGTAGAGGCTACTCAAATGTTCACATAAACTCCTCAAAGGTTATGTTAGACTTTTTTGGAGAAAACCTTGGATATACTTATTTTAAATACCATCCATTTGATGAAAATAAAGATTTAGCCTATGGAAGATCTAACTTTATGATCTCAATTAAAAAATAAAATTGATATATTCATTCTTTTTATATAAAAACTTCTAAAATATGCCCTTGTAGCTCAGCTGGTAGAGCAATTGATTTGTAATCAATAGGTCCGCGGTTCGAATCCGTGCGGGGGCACCATCACTTAATAAAATCAATGTTAATTTTTTCTGGGATCTTTTAAACCTTTAATCTTTTCCAGCATACCTGTTAATTTTGCAGTAATAAAAACTACATAGACAAAACCAAAACCCAAAGCCATTGTTGATAGAAATGTGTATAATGCTGTTAAAAATTCTTTTTTAATCCAATGATCAATCCCAATATTAGAATAATAAAGCAGATTCCAAAATATGAAAAATGCTATTTCATATATTATAATGACTTTAAAAACAGGACGCATATATTTAATTTATTTCAATAATATGACCCAATCAATTAATTTATAATCAATAATTCTGCGGTTCAACTATGTGCAAGGACGCTATCACTCAATAAAATCCATGTTAATTTTTTTAAAAGGCTATTTTTAATAATTAGGCATAAGATCAAAAGCTATACTAACTCGATCTGTATCTGATGTGAATGGAATGGTTCTGTGGTGCAGTGATGAAGGAAATAAAACAATATCACCTATTTTGGGTCTATATATTATTTTTGGAGAACTAAAATCTGTATAGTGTTCTCCATTTAAAGAAAACTCAATCGCACCCTCATCTTTTCCTAAGTCAGGAGCCACTTTAAGGTATATTACTCCACTCAACCAACCACCTGGATGAATATGTGCATTTTGATGTCCTTGTTTCTTTAAAATCACATGCCAGCATGCCAGATTCCTTAAAGAAGGAAAGTCTTTGATAAAAGTACAAATTTTATTTTTAAATCTTAGTTGGTATTTGTCTATTTCATTTGTAATTATAGATTTAAGAGTAAGTATATTTTTTTGAGGATTTATAAATAAATTTGGCCTTGACTGAAATCCTTTAACTGTTGTCTTGCCCATAGGTTCCCACTTGGTTTCTATATTTTGTAATTCGTTAATTATTTTATTAATAAATGATTTTGGTTTTTCTAAGTGAGACGAAATATTTGAATAGCTTATGAAATCTATTGGGTTTTTACAGAAGTTAAATGTGGTATCTTTTTTTTCTTTAAACTCAATAAATGATGAAAAAGCTGCAATCCTTATATTTTTATAATCAAATTTAGAGTATGTATTAATTCTTTGGTATATATCATAAATTTTTTTTAAAGAATATAATGATGCCAGTAAACGCGATCTTGAGTCTTCATTGTTGCACTTTTCAAAATCTATTAAAGAAAGTTCAAACTGACCTTTATCAAATAAAATTTGTCCTCTGTTAAGTAAAGCTATCTTATAATTTGGTTTTAACAATATAGCTTTGTTATAATTTGAAACAGCTTCATCTAATCTATCAATCTTTGTAAACATATTACCTAAATTATAATAAAATTCTGGATAGTTTGGTTTTAACTCAATTGCTTTTTTATAACTTATTTCAGCTTCATTATACTTTTTTGTTATTTCGAATATTTCGCCTAAATTATTATGAGCTAATGCAAAATCTTCTTTGAGTTCTATAGCTTTTCTATAATTTACTTCAGCCTCATCATATTGGCCAAGAACTTTAAGCGTTATGCCTAAATTATTGTAGGCCATTGAAAATTCTGGGTTAAATTTTATTGCTCTCTTATAACTTATAGTGGCTTCATCAAATCTATTAAGTTTATGAAGTGTTATGCCTAAATTATTATTTGCATCAGGATGAGTAGATTGAGTTTCCAATACAATTCGGTAAAGATGCTCAGCCTTTTCAAAATTACCATTGTTAAGAGCAATAGCACCTTGTTGTAGTATTTGATTGATAGATTGATTCATAAAATTTATTTTAACACTACTATATGAGAGCAAGAAGATTAAAAAATTAAATAAATTTTATTAATTATTGCTTATTTTTACTTTGGCTAGTCTTAGATTAATAGATTAATAGATGCTCCCTTTATGTTGTATAGATTATAAAATAACTATAAATTATTAAATAAGAATATTATGATCTAATAATGAAATTTTTTCAAAAAATTACCATTCAAATAGTTCTTTATGAAGAAGATAAAGAAATGGTCTTTAATTGCTTAAAAAGATTAAAAAATTTCAAAATTGTGATTTTAGATAACTCAGGTAACCATGATCTTAAAAATGAAGTTCTTAAAAACTTCAACATAGAAAGCTATATAGTTGAAAAAAAAAACCTTGGTTACAGCAAGGGTCATAATAAAGCCTCCTCGTTTGTAGGTACAGAATATCTCTTAATCTTAAATGCTGATTGCGATATAGATGAAACTAATATTAATAACCTATTAATTGCTCACGAAAAATATAAAGATTGCGCAATAACTGCTCCAACAACTTATGATAAAGAAATGAAAACAAGCTATAATGGTGGCTTGCTTCCTGAAAACGGATACAAAGACAGCATAACTTTAATTGATGGTGATACATGCTTTGAATCTGTGCTGGGGTCAGCAATGTTAATTAAAAAAAAAGATTTTATAAATATTGGCAAATTTAATGAAAACTTATTTTTATTTTATTCTGATGATGATTTATGTAGAAAATTTAGAATATCTAATAAATCTATTGTTCAAATTTTTTCAGCAAAGGCCTATCATTTGCATGGATTGAGCAAAGTAAAAAATATTTTTAAAAGAATATATTTGAAAGAATTTAATATGACTTTTGATGAATTATTTTACCATTCAATGATTGTCAAAAATGATGATAAATTTTATAAGTTAAAAAAAAAAATTTTAAATTATTATATTAAGATTTTAACAAATTTTTTGATATTAAACTTTAAAAAAGTAACTTTTTATTTTGCTAGAATTTTAGCATTTTATAAATTCAAAGCTATTAGATAAATATATGGGATTAAGATCAGTATTAAAAAAAAAGATATATAATCTTAAATATTTAAAGGTAAAAAAAAATGATATCAAAGAAAAGTTATTCTTAATCACTGGGGCAAGTTCAGGTATAGGTTTAGCTTTAACTAATAAATTAGCTGAAAATAATAAGATTATAGCTGTTTATAATAGTAATAATTCAAACTTAGAAAAAATTAATTCAAATAATATTATAAAAGTAAAATGTGATCTGAGTAATTTTTTAGATTATGGAGAATTAACCGAAGTATTAGCTAAACACAAAATAGATATAATAATTAATTGTGCAGGACAATTTGGATCAAATAATCAGCTAATCGAAAATATAGATTTTGATAGTTTAATAAAAATTTTTAAAATTAATTCAATATCTTTACTTAAAATTTTACAACTACTGTCAAAAAATGATGGTTTAAAATGTATTAACAAAATAATTAATATTAGTAGTGATGCCGGCAGTATAAAACTTAATAATCAAGGAAATGCCTATGTGTATAGAATAACAAAAACTTCTCTTAATTGTATTTCTAAAAATTTATCTATAGATCTGAACAAAAGATATAATTCAGAAATTATTACTGTCGACCCAGGTAATGTTCAAACGGGCATGAACACTAAGGGTCTACTAGATCCTAATAAATGTGCTGAATACATCATTGATATAATTTGTGATAAAAAAAATAATTTAAATGGAAAATTTATAGATTTATTTAAAAAAGAAATCCCTTGGTAATTATTGGTTATAAAAGAAACAAAAGATTTTACACATACTGATATATCTTTTTGGTATTAGTTAATTTATTATTAGCAATATACAAACCGTAAAAAAGCCAAAAAATAGATGAATTAACAGTTGTAAAGAAACTTCCACTGGGAATTATGGGCAAAAGATATGCTATCAAATAAAAAAATAATGATAATTTAAAAATATCATGTCTAATTTTAAAATTTTGCATCGGTTTAATTAAAAGATATAAAATTATAGACAATATTACAAAAGTACCTAGAAGACCGTGATCAGAAATTAATTCATAATAGATTTGATGAGGATGAGTTGTGCAACCAGGATTAGATAGTCTGTATTTTGAATCTAGAATATTTACATAATCAGCACAAGATTTTCTAAAAGTTCTATAACCCGTACCAAAAAAAATATTATCTAAGAAAATATGTTTGCTTATTAGATAATATTTTCCATAATGAGTTTTATAATATAAATTCGGATGATCATCAAAAATTATTCCCTTACAAGATTCTGCCTTACAAGGTGCAGGTTTTGTCAGCGATAAACCTCCAATACTATACCAATTATCTTTTTCTATATACTTAACACTGTATCTTTTTTTTATATCTTCAAAGTATTGATGGTTTGAAAAATTAAAAACTAAAGTTAGTAAAATAATTATAAGTAAAAAACTAGAAAAAAAAATTTTCTTATCAAAAAAGTTTTTTTCAACTATTATTGAAATCATTGAAATAGCAAAAAAAATTTTTATAAATGATGATCTTTCACCAGTTAAAAAAATAATTGGTATAAGTAATAAGAATAATAATGAATACTTACGGTTTTTATATATCAAAATAGAAAATGAAATTAAACCAAGTGTTGAAACAAAAAATCCAACTATTAATTCATCTTTAAAAAAACTTACTAGTCTTCCTGCAGAAGGACTAATATAGCCTAACATATTTTTTCCAACTATGGATTCATAAAATATATCTATTATAACAATAAATAAAAATATTAGCCAAAATTTTGCTATCAAATTAAAATTAATCTTATCATTATCGATATAAAATTTAATTGCTAAAGCAAATAAAAAAAACCTTATATATAAAAAAGCTTTTAATAAATTTTCATTATCATAATAATTTGAAATTAGAGAGCTTATTAAGAGATATATTGCAAAAACAAAAAATATAAAAAAAAATATCTTATTTTCATTATAAAAAATTTTTCTATCTTTTGTTAAATCAACTAAAAAAAATAAAGCTATAAGACCTATATTAAGATTTATTGCAGAGTTACCTAAAATAAATGATATGGGTAACAATACAAATAATAAATTGATAAAATTTTTTTTATAATTTGAGATCATTTTTTTTATCTATTTAATGTTAATTTCTCTTCTAATTTGTTCTATTTTAATTTTTTTATCTAAACTGTTATTTTTATTATATAAAAGATTAAATTTAATTTTTTTATTTACAGAAATTTTAACTGTTTTAACATTTCTAACTTCATAATTATCTGCAACAGTACTTATTGGTCTTTTATGGGTGTCTAGGTTTGTTATTGTAACATTTGATTTCTCGCTAATTATACTTCCTTTCCATCTCCTTGGTCTAAAAGGACTTATTGGTGTAACAGCAATTTTTTTTGAATCTAAATTAAGTATAGGTCCGTGAACTGAAAGATTATAAGCAGTACTTCCTGCAGGAGAAGAAATTAAAATTCCATCAGAAATTAATTTTTTAATAATCATCTTTTTATTATATTTTACAGCTAAGTTTGCTGCTTGCCGGCTTTGTCTTAAAATTGATACTTCATTTATAGCTATAAACTTTTTGGTTATGTTTAGTTTGTTTTTAACTACCATGTTAAGAGGATTAATTATTACTGGACGACTTTTAACAAAATCCTTCCAAAAGTTTTTCTTTGAAAATCTATTCATTAAAAAACCATAGTTTCCTGAATTAATTCCATAAAAAGGTTTTTTATATTTATAAAACTTTTTGATTGAATGAAGCATAAATCCATCCCCACCAATTACTATAAATAGGTTTGACTTGTTTGGAGTAAGAATATTAATATTTTTTTTTATTAAATTATAAATTTTCAGAGAATTTTTATTTTTATCAAACAAAATATGCGCTTTTATATTCATTTGTTTATTTATAAATTATATTTTTTTTAAAATAAATAACCAAACTGGTGCATTTACCTTATTTGGCTTTAAAGATTTGATTATGGAGATCGATATACTATGACCAAACCATTCTGATATAAGGTAAGGAAAAAAATTAGCCTCAACTCCAAATGGGTCCATTTTGCCAGATGCTATAACGCCATGCTGTTCAGAGTGTTCTATTATTACATAGCCATTTTTCTTTACTTGATTAAACCAAGTAGTTAATGCAGATTTCGGATCATAGCTTTGATCTAAAGAATTCGAATAAACAAAATCAAAATTATTTATCCAATCCTTATTTTCTTTATGAAAATCCCAAACTATTGAATTTTTAAAATCACTTGCAGTTTCTGAAATATCAGTACCAATAATTTCAGAGTTAGGAATATTAGATAAGATAAAATTTTGCTCAAAACCATTTCTTGCTCCATGACATAAGCCTTTTATATTTGAGGTTTTAACATTTGTTAGAATAAATTCACAAATTTTTTTAAGGTTTAATTCATCAGCCCAAACATGTTTAATTTTTTTTTTATTATAATGCTCTTGTGTCTCTTTGTACTCTTCAAAATCTTTATATTTATGAAGTTTAAATAACTCATGAGTATTATTAACTTTAGATATTCTGTAACCTAGCTTAAATAAATTAATATTTATAAGGTTTTTGATTTTATTAATCATTTATTTATCTACTTTAATAGTGATTTTTAAATTAACAATATATATTAATAATTAATTCATGAAAAATTTAATAATATTTATGCCATCAATTGAAGGTGGCGGTGTTGAAAAAAATTTATTTATCATATCTAATTTTTTAGCTAAAAAAATCCCAAATACATTTGTTTTAACGGCATCAAAGAAATACAAGCATAAATTCAAAAAAGATATAAGATTTTTAACCACAAAAAAAAATTTTTGGGACAAATGTGGAAGAAGAATTAAATTTATAGTTTGTTTAACAATATTATTTTTTTTTCTTATACGTAATAGAAATACTTTGGTTTTGTGCTTTCAAGCTAATGTATATTGCACACTTTTATGTAAACTTTTAAATATTAAAATAATAGTAAGATCCAACTCAGCTCCGTCTGGTTGGTCTCAAAATATTATAAAAAAATTTATATTTAGCAAGATACTCAAGTTAGCCAACTTAATAATTGTGAACAGTTTTGAGTTTAAAAAAGAATTAAAAAAAAGATTAAATTTAAATTCTACTTGTATTTATAATCCCCTGAATAAAAGTGAGATAATTACATTATCTAAACATAAAATAAAAAATAATTTTTTTACTAAAAAAACTCTAAATATCATTAATGTTGGAAGATTTGCTGATCAAAAGGATCAAATTTGTTTACTAAAAGCAATTAATTTAATTAAAAATAAAATTAATATTAAGTTAATTCTAATTGGTAAAGGTGATCATAAAAATATGCTTGTAGAATACATAAATAAAAATTCATTAAAAAAGATTGTGTTATTAAAAAATTTTAATGAAAATCCATTTCCATTTATCAAATCTTCAGATTTATTTATTTTAACATCCAAGTATGAAGGTCTGCCGAATGTATTATTAGAAACTATAGCCTTAAAAAGGATGATAATTTCTTCTGACTGTCCTACTGGTCCAAAAGAAATTTTGGATAATGGTAAGGGGGGGCTAATTTTTAAAGTTGGTAAATACAAAGAGTTAGCTAATAAAATAAACCTTTATTTTAATAACAAAAAAAAAATTGAAAGAAAAATTCAATATGCGTTTAAACGTTTAGATAGATTTGGTTCTGAATTAAACCTTAATAAATATTTATACTTTGTTAAGAAAATTATGAAATCATAATGAATGGTGCCCTCGGCCAGACTCGAACTGGCACTCCCAAAAGGGCAAGGATTTTAAGTCCTTTGTGTCTACCAATTTCACCACGAGGGCACGTATATTTTCCACTGTTATATTTATATTAATTTATAACTCAACTATTTAAATAAAATCAAATTAAGCAGATATATCTTTGATGTTTTAAAGTTTTTTACTTAAAATGAGTTAATTGTTGCTCTATAAATAAAATAGTTACAATTTAATTAATAAAACCTTATGAATTTTAAAAATTTTTCAATAAGCAGAAGTGAAGGAAAATTATTTTCAAAATTAAGTGGTGATACAAACAATATCCATTTAGATAAAAATACTGGCTATAATTCAATTTATGGAGATAACATTATACATGGGTGCTATTTAATTATTAGATTTCTTAAAGGAAAAAATATCAAAGAATTCCAAAATATTAAATTTAATTTTAGGGATGGTTTTTTTTATAATAGGATTATTAAAAGTAAAAAAATTATCAAGAAAAATTCAAATAACTATAACCTTATTCAAGATAATAAAATTAAAGCTGATATATATTTAAACAATAAGCATAAAGAAAATGAAAGTAATCACTACAAGAGAATTACTTTTAAAAAAAAATTTCTTATTAAAAAAGAAAATAAAGAGAAATTTAAAGATTTTAACTCCAGTCTTGATATGGCGCTATGTTATCTGAGCAGATATGTGGGCATGTACTATCCTGGAAAAAATTCATTAATAACTGAAATAGATATACATAAGACAGATAAAATTTTATCACAAAATAATTATATTAATATTAGCTCATTTAGAGTTGATGACAGATTTCCTATAATAATAAATATATTAACTTATAAAAGTTATAAGATTTTTTTTAAAACTGCTATTAGGCCTACCTTGAATTTAAAATTTAATAAACTAAATAAAAAAACTTTAGAAGACGTAAATAAAATCAATAAAAATATTTTTATAATTGGTGCAAGCTCAGGGATAGGGCTTGATATGTTGAATATTTTTAAACATAATAAAAAAAAAAAAATAATTGCCACTTACTTTCGAAATAAAATTAAGATTAAAAAAAAAAACTTAATAAAAATAAAGATTAATATTTTTTCAGATTTTAAGGAGATTAAAAAAATAATTAAAAAGTATAGTCCAATGATTATTTATTATTTTGCAACATCAAAAATTAATATAAATACTAATGATAAATATCAATCAAAAATATATAAAAAATATTTCATTACTATTCCAGTGAAGATTGTTAATTATTCAAAAAAATTGAATAATTGTTTTTTCTATCCCTCTACTAAATTTATTGATGATAAAAATAAATCAAGTTACTCTATGATAAAGTTAAAAGCTGAAAATATTTTAAAAAAATTCAATAAAAAGGAGATTTTTATTAATATTGAAAGAATTCCTGAAATTAATACTAAACAAAATCTTAAATTAATTGATAGTAAATTACCCAATTTTTCAAATTTAATTTTAAAAAGCAAAAAAATGAAAAAAAAAGTTTTTTTTAATTAAAGGGATTATTTCTTGTTCAAATATTTTGTGATTTTTTCAAATGTTGATAATGAAAAAACATCAGATGTTTTTACTTTAATCTTAAATTCTTTTTCTATATTTATAATTAATTGAATTTGTCTTAAAGAATCCCAATTTTTAGAATGATTTAATTTAAGTTTACTATGATTTTGAATTTTATTATTTAAAATTTTATCGAATATAAGTTTAAGTTTGATTGTTTCTTGTTTTGAAAGTGGCATATTAACCATTTATAATTTAATCTTTACAATGTCAAAATAAACATTATTTTAATAATATTCATTAATGAATAATAATATCAAAAATATATCAAACTATACACATTTACATTTAGAGGATTTGATTGATGTGCAAAATTTATCTCAAAAGTTTAATAAAACGAAATACATAAAATCATTATATAAAAAAAAAATTTCTATAAATTTAAGCTCAGATTTTACAACTTCTTTTTTAGCAGAAATGCTACCCTTGTTTTTGGCAAATAAAAAAATATATTCTAAAATTTATGAAGCTAATTTTGGTTCGTTAAATTTTCTTATAAGAGATTTAAATAATAATTTCTGGAAAAAACCTGAATGTGATTTTTTTTTATTAATGCCATCTTCAAAAAAATTAACTTATCTGCCTAAAATTACAGATAATTACCAAACAATAAAATCCAACGCAAAAAAAGAAGCTAATATTTGGATTAAAACATGGAAATCTACAAATAAAAATATAATTCAGAGTTTATTTGATCCCCTTCCATATTCTAATTTTGGAAATATGGATGGTGTTAAAATTGGTGGAATTCTTCATTATGTAAGATTAGTGAACTCAATGCTAATTAAAATGAAACCATCAAATGTTGATTTAATTGATATAGAAAATTTATTAATTAAAAATGAACATTTAAAGTGGAATGATGATAAAATCTATAATTTAACCAAGCAACCTTTCTCCATGAATACAATCCCATACTTAAGTAGTCAAATTAGTCATATTATTTCTGGTGTATCTGGGTTTTCAAAAAAAGTTCTTGTACTTGATCTAGATAATACAATTTGGGGAGGAATTATTGGTGATGATGGGATTAAAAATATTAAATTAGGAGACGACACACCTGAAGGTGAGGCTTTTGTGAATTTTCAAAGTTATTTAAAATCATTATCTAATAAGGGTATCATTTTATGTGTTTGTTCTAAAAATAATCATAATACAGCAATGGAAGTATTCTTAAAACATAAAGATATGAAATTAAAAAAAGATGATATTACCATTTTTATGGCAAACTTTGGTGACAAAGCTTCAAATATTAAAAAAATTTCACAATCCTTAAATTTGAATTTAGATTCATTTGTTTTTGTTGATGATAGTAACGTGGAGTGTTCATTGGTAAAAAATAAATTGCCAGAGGTTATGGTTATAAACTTATCCAACAAAGACCCTTCTGACTTTGTTAATATTTTAGAGTCTAGTGCCCCATTCTATTTCAACAAAATTACATCTGAAGATATTAATAGAAAAAAAAGTTATAAAAATTTAGCTATAATAAATACAAAACTTAGTGAAAATTCAAATATTGAAAGTTTTTTAAAAAATTTACAACCACAAATTGACATTAAGAGTGTGAATAAAGAAAATTGTGAACGTATGAGTCAGTTAATTGGAAAAACAAATCAATTTAAATTAAATTCAAATTTTTATTCATCAAAACAACTATTAGGCAATAAAGTTCAATCTTTAAGTATATCGTTTAAAGATAAATTTCATAATTATGGAATTATAAGTGCTCTTGTATATAGTGTTTCAAAAAAAGACAGATATTTAGAAATAAATAATTGGGTTATGAGTTGTCGTGTCTTTTCTAGAAGAATCGAAAACTACATTGTGGCCTATTTAATAAAATTAATGAAAAAAAACAAATTAGATATAATTAAACTAAAATTTGAAAAAACAAAAAAAAATTTATATTTTCAAATATTTATAAATAATTTTAATACAAAAATTAAGAAAAGTGGAATATTTAAAACAAATATAAAAAAAATTAAAAATGACAAGAAACACTATATGAATTGACAAAATTTTGTGACATTATAATAACACTCCAACCACAATAAAAGAAAATTGATTTTTAATTCATACAGCTTTATATTCATTTTTTTCCCAATAGCATTTATTGGTTTTTTTTCATTATCAAAATTAAATAAATCTTACGCTATGAGTTGGCTTGGTTTTATTTCTCTCTTTTTCTATGGTTATTGGAGTCTTTATTCACTTCCAATTTTATCAATATCAATATTAATGAATTTTTACTTTGGAAAAAAAATATATGCTATGCCGTCTAAAAATAAATTAACAATACTAATTATTGCAATTTTTTTAAATTTATTTTTATTGTCTTACTTCAAATATGCAAATTTTTTCATTGATAATATAAATTATCTATTTTATTACTATCAAATTTCACCAATTAATAATCTTAATATAATACTTCCAATTGGTATTTCTTTTTTTACTTTTACTCAAATAGCGTATTTAGTAGACACATATTATGATCGATCCAAAGGTTATTCTTTCAAAAGTTACTTGTTATTTGTAACATTTTTTCCTCATTTAGTTGCTGGTCCAATAATTCATCACAAACAAGTTATGCCTCAGTTCAATAAACCAAAAAAATTTACTCCTGATTTAAAAAAAATTACAATTGGTTTTATTATTTTTACAATTGGTCTCTCAAAAAAAGTACTAATTGCTGATACAATAGGATTATATGTAGACAAATTTTACAGCAATTTGAATTTTGAATTTAGTCCAGATCTAATCTTATCATGGTTAGGGTCATTATCTTATGCAATCCAGTTATATTTTGATTTTTCAGGATATTCAGATATGGCTGTTGGCTTATCCTTAATATTTGGAATTTTTATACCATTCAATTTCAATTCACCCTACAAATCCTTAAGTATTATCGATTTCTGGCAGAGATGGCATATGAGTCTAACAAATTTTATTGGCCAATATTTTTTCTTTCCATTAACATTAAAATTGACAAGAAGTTACTCAAGTCAAAATATTTTAATCAACAATTTATTTTCTCTTATAATTCCTTTAATTATTACTTTTTTTGTGATTGGTATTTGGCATGGAGCAAATTGGACATTTGCAATTTATGGGTTAATACACGCATTCTATATGATTATCAATCATTTATGGAGAAAACAAAATTTATTTGAAAAAATAGAAAATACTATTTTAGTTAAAGTTATTTATTGGTTAATTACATTTACCGCAGTAGTTTTTTCTATGGTTATTTTTAGGTCAGAAAGTATATCTGATGCTATCATAATATATCAAGGAATGTTAGGCATGAATAGTATAGAAATATTATCACCTAATTTAAAGTTACTAATTGTCATAACTTTTAGCATGTTTTTAATATTGGGAACTAAATCAACTTTCGAAATAGTAAATTCATTTTTTGACAAAGAAAAACTTAAAAATATAAATTACAAAAATATGATTAATAAAAAAATAAAATTTTACTCAACTCTGTCTGGCATTTTATTATTTTTATGTTTATTGCAATTAAATACACCATCAACTTTTTTATATTATCAATTTTAAATGAATTTTAAAAATAATATTTATAAGATCATATTTACTCCATTAATAATATATATTTTATTAATTTTTTTGTATTTACTTTTTCCTAAGTTATTTTTTTTTAGAAGTTGGGAATTTTTTGAAACTTACGTATATAAACAAAATAAAAAACTTAGTTTTCAAATTAAAGAAAGTGGAGACTCAAGTAGGGATTATATTTTTCAAAAATATAAGTCTAAAAACACAATAACTATAAATAAATTCGGAAATCGTGTTGCTTGTTATGATTCTCAAAAGAAAAAATCAGTTTTAGTGTTAGGTAACTCGCAAACTTTTGGTGCAGGATTATCTGATAACCAAACTCTTCCAAGACTTTTGTGTAATAAATATCAAGATACCAGTATTTATAATGGCTCAAGAAAGAACACGATCCACCTAACTAAAGCTAAAAATTTAAACTTTAATAAAATTCTTTTTATTAGCGCTGAAAGAGTTGGATTTAGAATGTATTGTAATGCGTCAAATCTTGAATATTATACAATAAGAGATTATGAAAATGATGCTTATACACTTAAAAACTTAAGTTATTTTGAATTTCTTAAATATCAGGTAAAATATTTAAATAATTATCTGCAAAGTAGGTCTGAAGCAATTTTAAACCCAAATAAAACTATTTCTTCGCCTAATGAATACATATTAATGATGAGACATTCTCACTCTAAGGAAATTAAATTTCAAGAACTTGATTGTATAAAAAGATTAGATAAATTATTTAGATCAAATGATTATCAAGTAGGATTCATGTACTATCCATCAAAACAAACAACATTATATAATAAACTAAACATTAAACTTAATGATGAAACAATAAATTTTATTCCCAAAATGACAAAATTGATAACTGAGGAGAATATTTATACTTTTGACTCAAAAAACTGTATCGATAACAAGTTAAGAAATGATGATATCCAAGTTTTTAATTTACATGATACTCATTTAAATTTTAATGGAATTAATATTCTATTCAATTGTTTAATAAAATCTGAAATTGGTAATTTATTCAATTAGATAAAAATAATCAAATTATTATTCAAAAATTATCCTCTGGTAACTTTAGAATCTACTTTGAATCTTCCTCTTGTGTCTAAAATATTTTTTGAATACTGATATATCATTTTATAATTAAATTTATCATGATCTGTCATTAATATAGAAATATCAAATTTACTAAGATTCTGGGGTGTAATATTTATACCTCTGCTATTAAATGTAAGAGCTCTCGTATTAATAGAATTTTTTATATGTGGATCTGAAAAGGAAATGTTTTTAATTCTTTTTTTTAATAAAATGTCTAATAGCCTTATTGCAGCTGACTCTCTTAAATCATCTACATTTTTTTTATAAGAAATTCCTAAAATTAATATTTTTGCTTTATTTTTTGGAATTTTGTGTTTTTTTAACAAATAAAAAATTTTTTTAATTAAAGCAGATAAAACTTTAATATTAGTGTCTGCAGATAACTCTATAAATCTTGGATTAAACCCAAGTTTTTTTGATTTATAGGCCAAATAAATAGGGTCAATAGGAATACAATGTCCACCTGTACCAGGACCAGGATCAAATCTTCTAAAACCAAAAGGTTTTGATGATGCAATTTTGATAATTTCAAAAATATCAAGTTTAAATCTATCAGCAACTAGCTTCATTTCATTTATAAATCCTATATTTACAGATCTATATATGTTCTCAAGTAATTTAGAAAATTCAGCA
>Ga0209335_10002985_pt1 | contig 17268 bp, 19 predicted proteins | sample COG_09_FD_184753 | JGI IMG/M metagenome (GOLD analysis project Ga0209335, IMG submission 184753) | Pelagic Microbial community sample from North Sea - COGITO 998_met_09 (SPAdes) (version 2) | ecosystem: Environmental > Aquatic > Marine > Neritic zone/Coastal water | place: Helgoland, sampling...
GATAGGCTGGATGTGGAAGCGCAGTAATGCGTGTAGCTGACCAGTACTAATAGCTCAATTGGCTTGATTTATGCACTGAAAAAAATTTTTAATGATATAGGTATAATTATTTAAAGATCAAATAAACTTAAATGATTGATAAAAAAAAAAATAAAAAAAAAGTCGATAGAAACATTTATATTAAGAAGAAGAGCTGGAGTTTTTCCCAAAAGATCGCACCTTTTTTTGATGATCATATAACAAAATCAGTTCCCTTTTATAAAGAATTTCAATGGCTTTGCTGCGAAATATCTGACTATTTTATTAAAGAAAAATCAATAGTTTATGACATTGGTTGCTCTACTGGAGCTTTTACAAAAAAATTATCTGATAACCATATAGATAAAAAAAATCTGAAAATCTATGGGATTGATATTGTTAAAGAAATGATTTTATTTGCAAAAAAAAAAAATCATAAGAAAAACATAACTTATCTTTTACAAGATATTAATAAAATTAAATTTAAAAAAAATGATTTTACAGTCTCATTTTACACCATTCAGTTTATTAGGCAAAAATTTAGACAAAGCTTAATAAATAAGATTTATAAAAGTTTAAATTGGGGGGGAGGCTTTTTTTTTGTTGAAAAGGTTAGATCATATGATGCAAGAACCCAGGATATGAATAATGAATCATATAAAGAATGGAAAAAAACTATGGGATTTTCTGATAATGAAATAAACTCTAAAACAAAAAGTTTAAAAGGGATTTTAGACCCATTTTCAAGCAAAGGCAATTTAGAGATGTTGAAAAGAGCAGGTTTTAAAGATATTTCTATTATTGGTAAATTTATATGTTTCGAGGCTATACTTGCAATAAAATGATATTAGAAATTTAGGTTTTAAGTAAATATCATTTAAAAAAATCTTATGCTTTACATATTACAAAAGATTCTAGAAAAAATTAAAAATTTAATAAAAAGTTTTTCATATAGATTCAACAGAATCGTAGATCTAAGTATCAAGGACATTAATTTCAAACTTTACATAAGAAAAAAAAATATTCAAGGACACAGTGTATATGGATTCATGTCAGATAATAAACACGTTTATGAACTAGCAATTATTACATGTCTAAATAACATTGTTGAAAAAAATAAGAAAATTATTTTTGCAGATATTGGTTCTTTTGTAGGGTTTTATGCAATTTATTTTTCAAAATTAACACATGATTTAAATAAAGTTTATGCGATAGAAAGTAATGAACATTATTGTGAAGATATAAAAAAATCTAAAGATATCAATAATATTAAGAATATAGAAATACTAAAAGCAATTCTTTCTGATAAAGATGAAGAGCAAATTTTTTATAGAGAGTTTGCTTTAAAACATGAAAATTTAAGATCATCAAATTTTCAAAATAAAAAGTTGTTTGATGAAATAAAAAGTAACTCAAAAAAAAGTAATACGGTTAAACTTGATGATCTATTTATAAAAGAAAAAAAAAAACCAAATATTTTAAAGATAGATGTTCATGGAGCTGAAGGTAAAGTAATAAGAGGTGCAAAAAAGTTTCTTAAAGAAAATGTCAATATAATATTATTAGAAGTTCATTCTCAAAATTATTTAAATATTTATTCCGATGGAACTAAAAGAAAAGAAATAATTACTGAGCTTAATGCGTTAGATTTTAAAACATATATGGTTTCTCCTTTTAGAGAAATTGATAGAAAAAAACAAGATAATGAATATTTAGACTTTCAAAAAAAATTGAATTATAGAGAAATAACCACCTTGAATGCAGAGGAGTTATTCTTTGGCAATAATGGTGACGTATTTATATTGTGTTTGGATGAAACTTACGCGATTAAAGAATTTAGATGTTTTCATTAAATTATAACTTTTAATGAAAAAATTATACTTTATTTTTAAATTTAGTTTTCAAGAATTAAAAAATTTTTTTAAAAAATTAAGAAGATTTAAAGATGTTTTTTTTATATATTTCAATTTGAATCAAATTTTAAATTTTTTTTTTAAAAAGAATGATCAAATTATTCTTAAAGATATTATTATCAATACTTTTCTCAAAAAAAATAGAAAAATCTGGTTTAAAAATAAATATTCTTCAAACCCAAAGATTTTAGTCACATCATTTGTCCGTGCACATCCTGCTTATCCATATATTAATGGCATAATTGGTAAATACTTATCAGAATATTTTTCTTATGATTTATTGGGATATTGTGAGGATGAAGATTTTTTAAGCTATAAAATTCTAAAAAGTTTTGGCATAGAGAAAAATTTTTTACTTATAGAAAATAATTTTTTTTTAAGAGTTTATTATTTTTTAAAATCTCTTCATTATTTAAAAGATTTAGATCAAGTAAATAGTTTACTTAAAGTTAAATATTTAGGTATAGATATTGGTAAAATTACTTTTGATGACGTATTAAGAAAAACAGGCAATCCCACAATTAATAAATTAAATTTTAAATTTTTTTATCATTTTTCAAAATCAATGATGGTCGCAGATCAGTTCAAAAAATTAATTAATGAAAACAATATTAAAGCTATAGTTCAATCAGAAACGCAATTCATACCATCTGCCATCATCTTTCAGCTTGCCTTAAAAAATGGAATTAAGGTTTACTCACGATCTGGTGTAACAAAATTTTCAGTCAAAGTTTATAATAATTTTAATGAACGATATACTGCTAGAGAAGAATTTTCTCCAAGACTTTTCAAACTAGTTTCAAAAAAATATAAAGATGCATCAATAAAGGGAGCAGAAATTTTAAAAAAAAGATTTAAAGGCACTTCATCTTTTGAAAATCTAAGGGATTCAAAATGGGCTCACTCAGATAAAAATAATTACACAAAAGCTAAATTATGTAAAAATTTTAACTGGAATATAAAAAAACCAATTATAATAATTTTTTGTCATTCCTTAATTGATGGAAATTTTGTAACAGGAAAACGCGTGTTTAGAGATAACTTGGAATGGCTGAGGTATACATTGAAAAGTATATTAACCATTAAATCATGTAATTGGCTAATTAAGCCCCACCCAATGGATTGGGAATATAAATTAGTGGGAACTAATTCATTGGTTGAATTTGAAAAAATTACCAAAGGTTTAAAACATATTAAATTATGTCCAAAAGATTTATCATCTTATAGCCTTACAAAAATAGTAAGTTCAACAGTTACTTCTCATGGATCCTCAGCAATGGAATATTCAGGTTTTGGAATACCATCTATTTCAGCAGGTGAAGCCTCTTATACAAAGTTTAAAATTAACTTTAAAGCTGAAAACATATCTGAATATCAAAATTTTCTTAAAAAAGCCGGATCATTAAAAAAGCCCTCAAAATCTAAACAACATGTGGTTAAAGTTTTTACGTTTATTCAAAATAAAGTTTTAGCAAACTCGAATATTTTAGTCCCTGATTATGATTATACAAAAAAAATTAATAGAAATAAATTTTATTTAGATTGTATAAAACTTATTGGTAAATATGACAAAAAAAGAGATAAATTTAAAAAATTATTTTTTAAACAATTGATTCAAAAGCTAGACCATACAATAGATATAGAATAAAAAAATTAAATGAAAACAATTCTAGGCATTATACCAGCAAGATCAGGATCTAAAGGGCTTAAAAATAAAAACATAAAAATGTTTGCAGGTAAACCATTAATTTATTGGACAATTAAAGAAGCAAAAAAAGCAAAAAATATAACCAAATTGATTGTAAGTACAGACTCTAACAAAATTGCTAGTCTTGCAAAAAAATACAAAGCAGAAATTCCCTTTTTAAGACCCGAGAGTATATCTAAAGATCAATCAAGTTCTTTTAAGCTAATGAAGCATGCAATTGATTATTATAAAAAAAATAAAATTACTTTTGATTATTTAGTTTTATTGGAACCAACATCACCTTTAAGAACTTCAAAAGATATTGACTACTGTATTGATTATATGACAAAAAATAAAATAAAATCACTAGTTAGTGTTTGTGAGGTTAAATCACAACATCCTGAAAATTTATTGAAATTAGGAAAGAATAAAAAATTAATTCTTAAGAAAAATAGATTTATACCAAGACGGCAAATGTTAGAAAATTTTTTTTATCCCGATGGAAGTATTTATATAAGTGAGGTCAACTTACTTATGAAGAGTAAAACTTTTTATAATCAGGAAACTCATGCAATTATTTTCCCAGACTGGAAAGCTTTTGAAATTGATGATATAAATGATTTTATATTTGTTGAAAATCTTTTTAAAATAAAAAAAAATTTAGATAGAAAGATAAAATAAGTGAATAAAGGACAGAAACTTTTAAAAAAAGCAAAGAAAATTATACCTGGTGAGAATCAATTATTATCAAAGAGAAGTGAAATGTTCTCCCTGGAGTGTGGCCTGCGTACTATAAAAAAGCAAAAGGGTGCAAGGTATGGGATTTAGATGATAAATTGATTAGTCTTAAGATAAAAGTTAAAGTTTTTATCCTTTAAATCTTTAATATTTTTTGGTTCAAATATTTTAAAATCTTATGAAATAAGTTTTTTATTATATTTCAAATCTACAGTATCATATCTAGGAAGTATAAATTGATTTTTTGCGTCTAACTTTGTAAAAAAATTTTGCTCTGTTGTTAGACCAAAATTAAACTTATATTTTTTTAAAATCTTAATTGTATTTTTGTTATACGACCCATATGGATAACTAAATGATAATAAATCGTCACTTTTAACAATTTTTTTTAAAAATTTTTTACTTGATGCTACCTCTTTTTTCTGTTGTTCATAACTCATAAATTGCATCCATTCATGCGTATTGCCATGAGCACCAATATGCATACCAGATTTTTTTATTTCTATAATATTTTTCATAGATATATAAAATTTTTTAGCAATTTCTTCTTCTGATACTTTAGATTTTTTTTGAAATACTTCATGTGTTACTTTTTTTCTTATTTTTACTGGTGTGAGGTTTTGCAGAATTTCCTTAATAAAAAAAACTTTTTCATCATCAAAATTTGTTATTAAATGTCTTTTTTTATTCTTTCTCCATATAAATAGAATTTTATAAATATCAATTTTATATTTATTAAACTCTTTATATAAAATTTTAAGTAAATCATCTTCATCACCATAATATAAACTTAAGATAATTTGAATTTTGTTTACCAATAAAAGTTTCTGTTTTTTAAAATTATCTACTGGAATGAAAAAATTTCCCTTTATTTTTTTTTTGCTAAGATAATCAAAAACTAAGTTATAATGTTCTGAGTAACCATCATCGAATGTAAGTAAGCAATAATTTTTTTTTGATTTGTGGTCTATAAAAGGCACCTCATCTAAAGTTATTATATTAGTTTTTTTAATTAAAAAATCAATTTGATTTTTGAAATTTATAAACTCTAAATATTTTAATTTTTTAAAAAATGATTTTTTTTTAATATAGTGATAATTAATCATAAAAATTTTTTTCATTTTATTTAACTAATTTGATGCCAAATGCGGATGAGTTTGGTAGGAGCGCCATTTTATTATTTTTAGATTTTATCTTTTTTAGAATAATTTTATTTGTTTTTGTATCAAGATTATGGGTACTATTATTAAACAAATGTAAATTTAATGGCTCAATATCTTTAATTTTGAATTTTGTATTATTTTTTATCAAGCTAGCGATTTGTCCTGGTGTATATTGCTCTCGTTTATTTACCATAATATCTGTTATAAGATTTTTCTTAAAATTATTTACTTTAAATAGATTTTTATTCTTTTTAATAAATTGATCAATATTGGTATTAGATGTTAAAATACATTCTTCTAACAAAAACTTAAAAGTTTTATTTTGAATTTCATTTTTAGTAAAATTATTTAAAGATAAAATATTGAATAATCTATTTCTAGACGTAAATAAAAAAACACCATTTATTTTCAATAAATTAAAAATTTTTTTAAAAAAAAAAATTAACTTTTCTCTTTTCAAATATTCAATTAAACCTATAGCAATTATATAATCAAATTTAATATCTGATTTGTAAGTTAAAATATCCCCTTGATGGAATTTAATATTCTTTGATTTATTCTCTTTATTTGAAAAATCAGCCATGGATTTGGAAATATCAATGCCAATACCAGTCTTAATAAACTTCCTAAATTCTTTTAATAATTTTCCATCTCCAGATCCAATCTCCAAGATATTTAATTTTTTTTTAGTTTTTATTAAATTATTTCTGACAAAATCCTTCCTTTCTTCCGAAACTTTATTTACTAAAGAAGTTTTTAATAAGTTGATATATTTTTTTCCAAAATATTTTTGAATTTGTTTTTTGTGTGTCATATTTAATGATGAAGATTTACTTTAATCCAGTTATTTATCTTATTGATAACACATAGTAAATTAAAATTTTCCATTATTTGAAAAAAAGATCACTTATATTTTAGATATTAAGTAGTTAGGTTTTTTAGTAAAGAAGTAAAACTAACTTAAATTATAATTTTAATTAAATTTTTTTAATACATTATTTTTTTTTAAATTAGCTGTAGATTTCTTTCCTAAGATCTTGAAATAATAATCAGCGCTGATTCCATCATTAGGCCTGAAACAACCCATGTTATCTTCACTAAATTTTTCACCTTTTTTTATATCTTTGGTTATATAAATTGATCTTCTAAAAATTTTGCTAGGTTTTTCAGAATTGGTTTTTACAATTCTTTTTCTATTATTTACTAAATCAAAAGATTGTATAATTCTTTTTAAATCTTTTAATTCATTTGGTCCAATGGAAAACTTTGCGTCAGGACTTTTTGAAGATTTATCTAAAGTAAAGTGTCTTTCAATAATTTTTACATTATAACTCAAAGACAATATTGAAGCATCTATGCCTTGTGTATGGTCTGAAAAACCAATGAAATCTATTCCTGTTTCATTTTTCATTTGTTCTATTCTCTTAAAGTTAATTTCACCTAATGGAGTTGGATAGCCTGAAACACAATAAAGAACAATAATCTTATTATGATATTTTTTAATTATCCTTAAAGCTGAAAGAATTTCATTTTTGTTTGATAAACCAGTGGAAATAATAATTGGCTTTCTTGTTTTTGCAACCTCATTAATCAGGTTATGATCAGTTATTTCAAATGATGAAATCTTATAAATATTCGGATTAAATTGTTTTAAGAAATTTACAGCTCTAACACTAAATGGTGTGCTAAATAATTCAATTTTATTTTTTTTAGCAATCTTAAAGGCTTCATAATGCCACTTAAATGGAGTATGTGCTTGCTTATATAGATCCCAAAGATTTTTCTTTCTCCATAAACCTTTTTTAATAATATATTTTTTATCTATTAACATATCTTGGGGTTCGTAAGTTTGAATTTTTACAAGATCTGCACCATTTTTTTTAGCTTCAATTATATGTTTCAAAAAATTAGATTTAGAGCCACAATGATTAGCTGAAATTTCAGCTATAAGTAGAGTCCTTGAATTATTTGAAATAGTTATTTTTTTTCCAATTTTAATATTCATTATCTTAATCCAAATGTCTCACAAGGTAGAATGCTTCAGCAAAGTTATATCCCGAGGAAGTTCCACGTATTTTAGCAAGTGCCTCCAAAGCTTTTAGCGATCTGCTATGCGGGTATTTTTTAATTTCACTTTTATAATATTTTAAAAACTTTAACTTATTATTAATTTGCTTAGTAATATTAATGTATAAGTTGGGTTGAAAGCTTTTTTTTTCAAAAATTGCCCAATCTGTGCTGGATAATACCTCAAAGCATAATATTGTTTTTACGGGATTAGTTTTTAATGGTCTACAAGCTGTTATTGTAGCACGATAGGTTATTTGATGATCAATATTTAAACAGTTCTCGTAATGAGTAAAAATAATGTTTGGTTGAATTTTTTTAATAATTAATTCAATTTTTTTTATTATTTTTAAAAGTGGTATTTTATCTAATTGATTATCAGAAAAATTTAACATTATAGGTTTCGGTAAATTTAAATCTTTAAATAAATTTAAACATTCATTTTTTCTAAGTTTAGCATTTTTTTTATTTATAGTTCTTGCAGAAATTCCATTTGTTAAGAAAACTACATTGATTTCATTTTTTTCTTTCAACTTGATGATTGTGCCACCACACCCAAGCATTTCGTCATCAGGGTGTGCAGCTATTATCAATATCTTATTTTTTTTTAATAACTTCAAATTTTCCATTAAGTATATTTTTATTACTTCTTACTTGTTTTAACAATATTTTAAATCCATTAAAGTTAATAAATGCGTTTGGATATCCATCTGCATCTAGCATTCTTATAAAATTATATATATCTTTTAAATTTGGGTTTTTAATTAATTGCAAATTACTATGGTAAGGTTTTCTTCTTGGAAAGAAGCTACCTGAACCTTTTTGTTTATAAAATTTGATATTTTTTCTTAAAATTAAATGGTTAATCATTTGAAAAGATTTTTTTTCCATTTCTATAAAAATATCTTCGGCACTACCAGATAAAGAAAGATCTCTCTTTATACATACTTTTCCAGCATCTAATTTTCTCTCTACTTTAAAGGCAGATATTTTTGTCTTTTTTATACCTTGGATTATTTGATTTTGGATTGGGCTCCCACCCTTAAAATGAGGTAAATTTGAAGAATGAAACTGTATACATAAGTTTTCTTTATATATCTTTTCAGGAATTATTTGAGACCAATGAATAAAAAAAATAATTTTTGGTTTAGATTTCTTTATTTCTTGATAATTAATTTTTTTATTTACCTTTATTTTTTTTTTTAAAACTTTAAGATTATTTTTGTTCCATATCTTTTTTGAATATATTAAGTAACTCATTATTTTTTTGATAATTTAATTAAAAACTTTTTTTTATTATAATAAAAAAATGCAGGATAATTATTAAAATCACATATTCTCATCAAGTTCATTTGAGATTTAATAGATTTATTGATTTTAAGTTCACTATCTGAGGAGCTTCTAAGAGAATAATATGTGGGTCTACCTTTTTGTTTTTTAGATTTTGGTGGTTTATTATGTTTAATTAGATTTCTAATAAATTTTTCTAACAATTTTAAATTATTAATTAATTGAGATTTTTTAATATCTTCAAATAATTCTGTTCCATTAAATTTTACTTTTTTTTTATAATAAATTTTTCCTGCATCAATTTTTTCAGAGGCATCTATCAAAGAAAAGACAATATTTTTTTTGCCTTGTAAGATTTGCCACGAGATTGGGGACATTCCTCTTCCGTTTGGTAAATCTGATTCATGTAAAATTAGGTTGTATTTTGATAACTTTAATTGTTTTTTTTCTATTTTTTTGAAATAGCTGAATATTATATTTATATCATAATTTTTTTTGATATCTTTGTGGTCTTTTAAAAATAGAATTTTTTTTGTATATTGTGAGAGTTTTTTTTTTATATAATATTTATAATTATTAGCCCAAGAATTATTACTAATTAAAATTTGAATTTTCATATTTTTTAATATATTAAGACCTTTCTTTTATGATTAAACCAAAAAAGTATCAAAATTATATAAATCAAATTCAAAAAATTAGGGGAAAAAATAACGTTAATTGGATGGATATACTCAGATTGGCTTTTAAACATGCGCCTAAAGAAGCCAGTGCAATAATGGGTAGAATAAATGCAGATGATAAAAAAATCTCTTATTTATTAAAGAAATTAAAGTAATCATAATTTCAAAAAATTAGAAAGAATTTTTTTTCCATTTTCTGCACTTTTTTCTGGATGAAATTGTACACCATAAACATTTTGTTTTTTTACTGATGAAATAAAAATTTTATTATAATCTGTCAATGAAGTTGAGTGAGCATCATCTTTTACTTCCATTACATAAGAATGATCAAAATAAAAATCTGAGTTATTTTTGACACCTTCAAATAACTCACTATCATTTATTTTTTGGACATCATTCCATCCAACATGAGGTAATTTTATATTGTGATCTCCTGAATTAAAAATTTTTACATCACCTTCAATAATTGCTAATCCGCTAGTCTTTTTATTTTCATATCCAATGCTTGAAAGAACCTGCATACCAATACATATTCCTAAATAAAACTTTTTTTTCTCTAAAATATTTTTTTTTATGAAAATATCCCATTTTTTTTCAATTATTGATTTCATTGCAAAATCATAAGATCCGACACCAGGAAAAATCATTTTATCAAAATTAATATTTTCATCAGGCTTATTAATAATTGCATAATCAAAATCAAGACTACTTATACAATTTACAAGTGAGTTTATATTTCCAAGACCAGAATCAATCACTATAATTTTTTTTCTTTCTTTCATTATACTTTTCTTAAAGGAATATGGTTATTAAGTAATTGTGATCTTGTTTGGTAAACATTTTGATCTTTATTTGAGAAAAAATTACCTGCTGCTATTCCTTGAACATTGGAGTTATTAAAACATTCTATAAAATCTGAAGCTTTACCACAACCACCACTAATTATCACTGGTATCTTAAGAATATCAGAAATGATTTTTGAAATCTCTATGTTTAATCCTTTTGCAGTTCCATCTAAATTTATATCAGTCAAAATTACCTCACCAGCACCTAGTTGTTCCACCTTTTTTGACCAATCAATAATGTTTTGACCTGTGGGATTTTTTCCATGATTTTCAAAAACTTCATAAAATTTTCCATTAAATTTAAAATCTATACTTACTGTAATACATTGTTTTCCAAATATTTCAGATGCCTCTGATAAAAACTTTTGATTTTTTAAAGCTACGGAGTTAACACAAATTTTATCTGCACCATTTTTTAAAAGTAATTCAATCGTTTCAATTTTTTTTATTCCTCCACCAAATGTCAAAGGCATAAAAATTTTTTTTGAAAATTCATTTAGAAGTGACATAATTGGGCTTGAATTTAATAATTCAAAATTATCAATATTTAACAAAATAAGTTGATCAGCATGTTGAGCCTCAAATATTTTAGCCTGCGATACAGGACTTCCAACTAATTTAAATTTATCAAATTGAAAAGAGGTAACTAAGATTGGATTATTATTTGGATTTTTTTTTATTAAAAGTTTTGGAATTAATCTTTTTTTTAACATTATTTGTTAAATGTTTTTTGTTCATCTTCCCACTCATTAAACATCTTTTTTGAAGCTTCTCTATCTGCTGAACCATTTTTGTTCCAAAGATCAAAATCATGAGTTGCTTTTGCATTAGATTTTGAAATATTAATTTTATTTGGAGAAATTAAGTGACTTTTTGCAACTGTATAAAATTCTTTCTCAGTTAATCCTATAAAATTTAAAAAAATCTCTAAACTTCTTGGTTTTTTTCCCTCATAAAGCTCTATAGTTTCCTCAGCCTTTTCCTTTGAGATTCTTTTGTTCCTTAAATCTAAAGCCATTAAGTGAGATGGTCTTGAGTAACCTCTTTTTAGATATTTAATATAGTCCCTTACTCCTTGCATATAACATTCGATTTTTTCATAATTATATTCTTTAGGAACATTTTCCACCTCATCACCTTTCCAGTCTAGCTCGTTCATAATTATCTCTGACTGTTTTTTTACATCCCATTTTATATAACTTCCCAAACATACAGATCTTAACTTAAGCTTTGATAATTCAGCTTTTGGAGGATAGGTAAAAGGTTTTAATTTTTTTAAATCAATAATTTCATTTAAACGTAAGTACATATCCTCTGAGGTAATTCCTAAATTTATAAATCTGTCAAAACGTTTTTCATCAACTTCTTCATTATCTTCATAACCAAAATAATTAGTATATTCAGATGATTTTTCACCCCAAAATATTAAAGGAATTTTTTTTTCTAAAGCAACCCACATAGGATAAGAAAAAATTCCAGTGTGACAATGCCAGCAAAAATCACCCTTATCTAAAAAACTTCTAAGCATAAGTTTTTGGACTATTTTCCAGTTAGGAGTGAAAGTGATCATATCAAAACCAAGTTTTCTTGATAAATTTTTAATATTTTCCTCCAAATTAGGTCTCATAAAACCGTGATCAAATCTTACAACTAGGGGATTTAATTTATATTCTTTAATTAGATAATGAAGTGTCCAAGTACTATCTTTTCCTCCACTGAAAGGAATAATGCAATCATAGTCATATTTGCCCCTGTAATCTTCGATTAAACAGTCTAGTTCCTTTTTTTTTTCTGACCAATCAATTTTTTCATTTTTTACTTTATGTTGATTACAAATGTTGCAAACACCAGAATTATCAAATTCTATTGTTTCATGAGTTTCAGGTAACAAGCAACTAAAGCATTTTTTCATATTAATTATCTCTTTTTGCTAAAACAAAGTGCCATGGTAAAAATATTGGCCCTGCAAAAACTGTATTCTTGCTGAATTCAGTTTGAATTGTGAAGCTTCCTCTGTTTTTTCCTAATTTTTTAATAGGCTTTTTGGGAAAATAAGGTTGAATAACTTTAATTTTATATCCATTTTTTTTTAACATATCTGCACAATGAAAACTGATTCTTTTATTTTTATTTAGTTTTTTTGCATAATCAATTTTTTTTTTTGAATAATCAAATCCAACAAACTCTGAGTATTTAAATTGATTAGCAAAATATTTAAGATTTGATCCAATGCCCGTACCAAGATCAAGCACTTTAGTCTTTTTATTATTTGATAAGATATTATTTTCTAATAAAAATTTATTAAAATCTACTGTACTTTGGTAAACTTTATTAATTTGAAAAACTTCAGATTTTGGAATATTTTTATCTTTTGCCATTTTAAATAACGCTATTTATCATAATATTTTTCATAAATCGTATTTAAATTTAAAGCGATTATTTTGTTTGGATCTACATTCATAGGTCTTTTTATGTATATGTCTACATAATTTTTATAATTCAATGTTTTATTTCTTAAATCCCTATAAATATTTTTATTAACATTCTTAAAATTAAAAATTTCAACTGCTTTTAAGTTTAAAATTTTTTTATATAGAGAAGTTGGATATTTTTTTTCTTTAAACAATAATGACTCTAGTATTAATATTTTTTTATTTTTTTGTATTGCATCGGTAATAACACTAGAGTCAAAAGCTGTAACTAAAAATGCCTTAGAAACATAATTAAAAACATTTTTATTTATTATCTTAAATTTTGGAAATCGAATTTTTGCATTTTTTAAACTGTAATTTGGATGAATAGATACGATAACTTTTTTTTTAAATACATATTGAAATTTTTCAAGTAATTTGTTTATTTGAATATAATGTTTCTTAATTTTATCTTTATTAAATTTACCTGTTATATTAGTTATTTCTGGGTAATCTGGATCAAGATCTAGATGCAATATATAATCCAAAGATAAATTAATTTTCTTTTTTTCATTTGTTAAATTACTGTCTACTAAAATGTATTTTTTGAAATATGACATTTTTTTTTTTAAATAATTTGTTGATAAATAGTTCTGGTAGATTTTTTGATTACTAATAAATCTGATATCAACTTTTGATAAGAAGCCTAAATTTGATAAAATAGTCATAATAAAATAGGGAAATTTTCTTTGAAAAAAATTATTAAATCTATGGCTAATTTTACCTTTAAAATAATATTCTGGAGCTTGTATATTTCCCATATTAGAGATAATTGCCTGAGGTATTTTGTTTTTTGCAATTAATCTCAATAGTGAATAATCTTCTAAATATCTTCCAATGTTGTTAATAATTAATGGATATTTATCTTTAATAAAATTTTGAAATTCTAATATATTTTTAGGATTATAAAATTTAAAAATTTTATATTTTCTTTTATGCTCAAGATAATTAGCGGTAATATTTTTTTTTTTAATTATCTTAATTTTTAAATTATCTGTATTAACTAAAAATATATTATCAAAATATTCTTTTAAACTTTTAGATAATAAATTAAATCTTGGTATTGTGATTTGTAGAGTTTTGAATGAAGTTAAAATTAGTAAATCTTTTGATTTAGTTAACATTCTTAAATAATTACTTTGAAAATTTTTATTGTTCTATCATTCTCTTTATCAACAATAAAATATTCATAAGGATAAATTTTTTTAAATATATTATTTATTGACATTTCTAATTTAATTTATTTATTTTTTTTTCTTTTATCTCAAAAATTTGGTCACAATATTTAAGGGAGTTTCTTTTATGAGAAATAATTATTAATGTCTTGTTACCTTTAAGTTCATTTAATTTTCCAACAATCATATTTTCATTTTTAATATCAAGAGAACTTGTAGCCTCATCTAAAATTATTATTTCTGGGTTAGAATATAAAGCTCTAGCAATACCCATTCTCTGTTTTTGACCTCCGGAAACATTATTTCCCATGAATCCTACATTTGAATAACTTTTTTCTGGTAAATTATTTATAACGTCTTCTAAATTTGTAAATTTAATCAGTTTGTCTATTTGTTTCTGATCAATATCTTTTTCATCAATTCCTATTGCAATATTTTCTCTGATACTAGCATCTAGTAAATAGACTTCTTGAGGGATATACCCAATTTTTTTTTGCCAATTATCAATATTATCTTCAATATTGGTTTCATCAGCTAAAATTTTTCCTTTAGTTGGGGATAGTAGTCCTAATAAAATATTTACAAAAGTAGTTTTACCTGCTCCTGACTCTCCAACTATTCCAATAAACTCACCTTTATTTATTGTTAATTGTAGATCATCAATAATTTCTTTATCAGTATAAGAAAAAGATAAATTTTCAATAATTAGTTTTTTTTTGAATTTAATTTCATTTTTTAATTTAAAATTTTTATTTTTAAATTTTTCCCTGTTAATTAAATTTTCAATTTCTTTGGTTATAACATTAAAAGATGGCTGAAGCCACCTAGTAGTAGAAAATGATGATGTAATTACATTAAAGCCAGGAATGAATCTTGCTCCTGAGGCTACCATCAATGTTATTACAGAAATCATATAGGCCTCTGAGTGATTTGATAAAATTAAAATTATAGAAAATAGTGTTATTAAAAAAACTGAAATAACCTCAATAAATAATCTGGGTATTGATGTTAAAAAATTACTAAAAAAAGATAAATTTTCTAAGTCAAAACTTATATTTTTAAACATTTTTAAAAAATATTCTTCTTTTTTTAATACTTTTATTTCTTTAATCATTAGAAAGGTTTCATTTAAAAGTTTAAATCTTAAAGAATTTTTTTTATGTAAATCTTCACCTCTTTTCTTGAGAGTTATTCTGAAAATATAATAAAAGATTATACACATAAATGTAAAAACAAAAAAAACGATTAAATGTACTCTTGGGTTAATTGATATTAAAATTAAGGTGATAAAAAGAATAATAATAGTCTCACGTATCATCTTTATTTTTGCAAGGAAATAATTAAATGCATGACCAACATCTGTAGTAATATTTCTTATTAGGGTTGCGGGGTTTGTTGACAAAAAAAATTTATAATTTGTGTTGATGTAGTATTCAAATAGTAGTTTTGAAGTAGATATCTTATAATCTCTTAATATTTTATTTTGCAAATAATTTATCCATCCAATGATAAAGTTTTTAATTATAAAAACAGATAAGAGTGTTATAGAAAAAAAAATAATAACTTCTTTTTTATTTAAATTATCAAAATAATCATTCATTCCTATAGTGCTGAATATTTTAGATATAATTTCATTATTCTCAGTTAAGGATAATGCAAAAAATGGAACCATTCCGACACTTAACATTTCAAAGATAATTACAAAAAATGAACTAAAAAAATAAAAATATAATGTAGACATGTGTTGTCTGTATAAAAGTGGCTTATATTTTTTTGGTATCATATTAAATTGACGTCCAGCCACCATCAACTACAAGATTGGATCCTGTAATATATGAGGAAGCATCAGAGGATAAAAAAATTATTGTGGATGATATTTCGTGTGCTTTAGCCATCCTTTTTATAGGAACTTGTTTTGAGTAATTTTTAACAAAAATTTTATTCTGTTTATCAAAAACACCACCAGCACAAACTGCGTTTATCCTAATTTTATATTTTCCATAATAAGAAGCCATTTGTTTTACAAGGTTACTTTGACCACCTTTAACAACTGAATATGTCAAATTTTCTGTTATGTTAGTATTTTCGTAAATGTTTAAATTTTGGCCTACCAAACCATAAATTGAAGATAATTGTATTATTGAACCTGATTTTTTATTTTTTTTCATCTTATCTGCAAATATTTTTAATATCCAGGATGATGAAGTAAGTTGCAAATTTATATTTCTATTAAAAGATTCAAGTTTAATATTTAAAAAATTATTTTTTTGCCAGTCATTAGTTTTTGGATAGCTGCAATTAATAAATACATCAGGACAACCATATTTTTTAATAATCTTTAATATATTTAAATCTAAGTTCTTAAAATCTGATATATCGAAATAAACAAATCTATAATTTTTATATTTAGTTTTTTTCTCTATAACGTCTAAATTTGTTATATTGGCCTCAAATTCTGAAAACTCTTTACAAACCTCACTACCAATAAGTCCAGAACCGCCCAAGACAAATATTTTTTTTTTTTTTAGATTATATTTTTTTTTAATTATTTTCATTAATTATGCTTAAAGTTTTTTTATATTCACTCCACTGGCCCACATCATTCCATTTGCCCTCATCAATTTTATAAACCCCTATTTTTTGTTTATCTTTTTTAAGCAATTCTATGATCTCATTAATATCAGTTTTTTTATTTTTCTTAATTTTTTTTAGGATTTTTGAATTAAAAATATAAAGTCCAGTATTAGCAAAAAATCTTTTGACGGGTTTTTCGTTCATAGTCATTAGATTGTTATTTTTTTCAGTCTTTAAAACACCAAATGGTATTTGAAATTTTTTTTTACATCCAATTATAGTTAAATAATTTCTATTTTTTTTGTGGAATTTCATTGCGTCATTGAAATTAATATCTAATAAAGTATCGCAATTTGAAACAAAAAAATCACCTTTAATTTCATTTTCTAATAATTTTAAAGATCCACAGGTACCTAATGGCATATTTTCCTTAATTACTTTTATATCAATTTTAAGTTTTTTATTTAATTCTTGAATAAAAGCTTTGATAATTTCTGATTTAAAATTTATTGATACATAAAATTTATTAATACTTTGGTTTAAAAAATTTTCTACAATATGTTCAAGAACCGATTTTTCATTAATTGGAATTAAAGGTTTTGGTAAAATATTTGTAAAAGGCTTCATTCTTGAACCTTCTCCTCCTG
>Ga0209335_10002986_pt1 | contig 17267 bp, 18 predicted proteins | sample COG_09_FD_184753 | JGI IMG/M metagenome (GOLD analysis project Ga0209335, IMG submission 184753) | Pelagic Microbial community sample from North Sea - COGITO 998_met_09 (SPAdes) (version 2) | ecosystem: Environmental > Aquatic > Marine > Neritic zone/Coastal water | place: Helgoland, sampling...
AAGCGCAGTAATGCGTGTAGCTGACCAGTACTAATAGCTCAATTGGCTTGATTTATGCACTGAAAAAAATTTTTACTTAGATAGATTTGTTATAATTGTTAGATGTTTTTTTAAAACAAAATTCCAATATATAATCATATTTGTTATTATTCTTTTGATGGATAAAAAAAAGATTTTAATTACTGGAGGTAATAGTCCAGTAACTAATGATATTGTCAAAAAATTTAATATTCATAAAAATGATATTACAGTTTCTACAAGAAAAAATATTAAAAAAAAATATATATTGAATGAAATTCAATATATCAAAATAGACTTAAGAAATAAAATTAAATTAAAAAAAAATAACTTCGATTATTTAATACACATAGCTTCAGCAACTCCGTATAAAAAATATAGTGCAGCTGAATATCATAAAATAAATATTTTAGGCTTTAAAAATTTATTAAATTTATCAAAAAATATAAAAAAAATCATATTACTCTCCACCACTGATGTTCTAGAACTAGCCTCAAAAAGTGGATTAAATAAATTAAAAAAAGACAAAAAATTAATTTATTCAAAATCTAAATATCAAATGGAAAAAATTTTAAAAAATTTTGCACTAAAAAACAAAGTAAGATGTTTCGTTTTAAGATGTCCTGCAATAATGTGCATGACACCTAACAATATAAACTTTATTCAAAAAATTGTGCACAACTTTATCAAAGAAAAAAATATTACCATATTTAATCCTAAAATTATGTTTAATAATATTATTGATACATCAACATTATATAAATTGATTAATATTTTTTTTAAAAAAAAATCACTTAAGAAATATTTTTATGTTTTCTCATTAGCGCCAAGAGATAATATGAGTCTATCAACCTTCTTTAAAATGATTAAAAAAGGTAAAAAATTAAATATCAATTTTAAATATGTAATTGATAAAGAAAAGATTACCAAGCCTATTAAAGTTCCAAAAAAAATTTTTGATGTTTTTAATATGCCATCTATAAAAAATATAATAAAAAAAATTTAAAATAAATAGCTTTTAGCAAACTTTATAAGATTATATTTTGTAATTTTATTATCATTTCCATCATATTCAGCATGAATACCAGCACATAAATGACAAATGATAATTTTTTCGTTAAGATTTAAAGTAGAATACATATCTAGCAAAATATAAATTGAAAAAAATATATCACCACATCCCGTTGTATCTTTAGTAGATGAAATTATTGATTTTATAAAATTGGTATTTTTTTTTGTTATGTGGTAAGCGCCAAACTTCCCCAATGTAATAATTGTATTTTGAAAATTTTTAAATAAATGTTTATTTTTTATGATTAGATCCTCAACTTTTGTGAATTTATCTTGCGCTAGTAGTCTGAACTCAGTTTCATCCATAGATATTGTTTTTGCAGATTTGTATTTCGAAAATAGATTGTAACCAAAGTTAAATGAATTACTTTGACAATTAATGTAAACTTTCTTTTTAAATTTGCTTAGTTTTTCAATAATGTCACTATTTATTAACCCGTGGCCATAATCAAATATAACTATTGCGTCATATTTCTTTAAATTTATTTTATTAAAAAAAATGTTAAATTTTCTTTTAAAATTATCTGTAAGTATTTCTTCTTGATTAGTGTTTAATTGAAATAATTTAGTACCCAAATAAGAGTCTATAAATCTTTTTTTTACTATAATTTTTTCACTAGTTTTGAAATTTATTTTATTTACATTTTTATTCAAAAATTTCTTGTAGATTTTATCGTTATTTTGATTTTTCAAACAAATATTATCAACTTTATTCATAAAGCTTGATAACATGTTCGATACCAACATTGTTCCACCCCCGTGAGATTTACTTGATACATACGATGAAGTTAAAATATTATTTTTTCCAGATTTTCCTTGAACATTTGTAGACACATAAGTGTCTAAGATGTGTTCACCCAAAACTAAAATTTTATTATTTATTTTTTTATTACAAAATAAACTTATTTTATTTTTAAAAATATTTTTTTCATTGTTACTCAAATTTCTACCATAATAATTTTCAATATTGAAAAATTTTTTATTTATAATTTCACTAGATGAATTTAATGGAGTATTCGTAAAAATTATTTTTCCACCATAAGATGTTATTGATTTTCTCTCAAGATTAAGATTTTTATCTAATGATTTTTTGTAATCCTTTCCTTTGAAATAAAAATTTGGTTTAACTTTTTTAATTGAATCTATGGCTGTTTCACAGTCTGAAATTATTACTTCATCAACAATTTTAAGGCTTTTTAAAATTTTAGCTCTTTCATTTTCATTAAATATTGGTTTATTTGGTCCCTTAGATTTTTTTACAAATTTATCACTTGTGATTGATACAATTAAGTGATTACAATTTTTTTTAGCTTCACTGAAATGTTTTATGTGGCCAATATGAACTAAATCAAAAACACCATGACATAAACCGATTATTAATTTATTTTTTTTTCTCATTTTCTTTATCTTTTTTATATTTGATTATTGTACCATTTAAATATAACTAATAGATAAATATTTAAATATATTTCTTTCTAAAATATGATTAAAAAAATTCAAACAACCTATACAAAAATTTAAATACTCTTTTTAATGAAAATATTTAAGCAAAATAATTACCAAATTTATATGTATTTTTCAAATTCACTCTCTAATTAAAAATATGGATCATAAATCAATAGTTAAAAAATTTAGATACAGAGGAATAAATCTTAAGCATATAAATAAAAGTTTGTGTATTAGATTATATAATTTTATGCAAAGATTAAGAATTTGTGAAGAAGAACTTGAAAGGGAGTATCATCCAAAAGACCAAATGCGTTGTCCAGTACATTTCTGCTCAGGACAAGAAGCTGTACCAGCGTCGTTAAGCATTTTAATGAAGAAAAATGATTATTTATTTTCTCATCATAGGTCTCACGGATATTACCTTTCAAAAAATGCACCAATGAAAAAATTATTTGCTGAAATTTATGGTAAGGAGACAGGAGCTAATTCTGGTATGGCTGGATCCCAGGATATTTCATACCCAGAAGAAAAATTTTTTAGTGGAGCCATTCTTGCTGGAGCTGCAGCAATTGCAGTAGGGACTGCTATATCGTTAAGTAAAAACACAAACAAAAATAATATAGTCATAACTGGTTTTGGTGAGTCTGCAACTGATCAAGGTATTTTTTGGGAGTCCTTAAATTATGCCTCTTTAAAAAAATTACCTATTATCTTTATTTGTGAAAATAACAATTATGCAACTTATTCGCCACAACATGAAAGACAAAGTGGATATAGTATAGCTAAAAAAGCTAAAGCATTTGGTGTTGATAGTTCTTCAGTTTTTGGTAATGACATAGCAGAAGTATTTACAACTCTTAAAAAAGCGATATCAAATGTTAGAAAGAAAAAAGGCCCATACTTATTAGAAGCCTTTACTTATCGTTACAGTGGACATGTTGGACCTTTTACTGACGATTATCAAGACTATAGATCTAAAAATGAAATTGATTTTTGGAAAAAAATCGACCCTATTAAAATTCTTAAAAAGGAGTTATATAAAAAAAAGTTTTTAAATGATCGCAGCGATAAACTTATAATTAATAAAATTCACAAAGAAATTAGGCAAAGTTTTAACTTTGCAAAAAAAAGTAACTTTCCAAAGTTTAAATCTTGGGAAGATTTAAATGTTTCAAAAAAAAAATCATTGGCTGATAAAATTCTAAAAAATATTAAACAAAAGCAGTTTGATAAGACGCAAAAAGTAGTACAGGCAAAAGGGTATTAATGACATTTAGAAAAATTACTTATTCTGAGGCTATTAGGGAGGCCACTTCACAAGCGATGGGTTTAGACAAAAATGTTATGGTTATGGGTCAGATAATAGATTACAAACCTGGAGTATTTGGAACTACAGCAAATTTATTAGAAGAACATGGAAAATTTAGAGTAAGAGGATTTCCTGTTTCAGAAAGCTTGATGACATCAGCTGGTATAGGGGCAGCTATTGCTGGTCAAAGAGTGATTTTAGTTCATATTAGAATAGATTTCATGATGTATGCAATGGATGCTATAGTTAATTGGTTGTCATTGTGGAGATTTAAGTCTGACAATAGATCGAATGTTCCTTTAGTTATTAGAGCAATAGTTGGTAAAGGTTGGGGTCAAGGACCACAACATTCAAAAAGCTTTCATAGTTGGTTTGCAAATCTTCCAGGTTTAAAAGTTGCAATGCCTGCAACAGCTTTTGATGCTAAAGGGTTACTGTTAGAAAGTATTTTTAGTAACGATCCTTCAATAATCATAGAGCATAGGTCCTTATTTAATTTAACGGATCAAGTTCCAAAAGAACCTTACAGGGTTAAATATGGGGAAGCAGTTATAAGAAATAAAGGAAAAGATGTTACATTGGTTGCTATTGGTTGCTTAGTGGTTGACGCTCTTAAGGCGTCAGATATGCTAAAAAAAGTTGGGATTTCTGTAGAGGTTATAGACCCTAGAACTCTTTCTCCTATTGATTATAAAACTATTCTTAAATCTGTAAAAAAAACTAAGCGATTAGTAGTTGCAGATCCAGGTTGGCATTCCTTTGGAGCTGCATCAGAAATAATATCTACTGTTTTAGAAAAAGAATATTTTAAACTTAAATCTAAACCTCTAAGATTATGTCTACCAGATAGTCATACCCCTATGAGTAAAAATCTAGAAAAAAAATACTATTTAGATGAATATAAAATTTTCAAAAGTATAAAAAAATTATTTAAAAAAAAATGAATATACTCATCACTGGAGGCTGTGGATATACAGGGACTATATTAACTCAAGACTTAATTGATCTAGGTCACAATGTTGTAGTCGTAGATACTCAATGGTTTGGAAATTATTTAAAAAAAAACAAAAAACTTAAAGTTATTAAAGCAGATATAAGAGACTATAAAAAAATACCATTAAAAAATATTGATACGATTGTTCACTTGGCAAATATAGCCAATGATCCAGGAGTTGAACTTAATCAAAAATTATCTTGGGAGGTAAATGTTTTAGCTACAAATAAATTAATAGAAAAAGCTATAGAAAACAATGTTAAGCATTTTATTTTTGCAAGCTCAGGCAGTGTTTATGGAATTAAAAAGGAAAGAGAAGTTACAGAGGAATTATCACTTTTACCGATTTCCACTTACAATAAAACTAAAATGATAGCAGAAAGATTAATTAAAAGTTATGAAAATCAGATAAGATTTCATTGCATAAGACCGGCAACTGTATGTGGTTTTTCACCGAGAATGAGACTAGATGTGAGTGTAAATATGTTTGTATATCAAGCATTGAGCAAAGGTGAGATTACTGTATTTGGGGGTAATCAAATAAGACCAAATATACATATTAATGATTTAAGTAATATATATAAATATTTTATTAAAAATCCAAATTTACCTGCAGGATTTTATAATGCAGGTTTTGAGAATTTAAAAATAATAGAAATAGCCAAAAAAGTACAAAAGTTTATCCCATCAATTATTAAAATTAAAAATAATAATAATGATCCAAGATCTTATAGACAAAGCTCAAAAAAACTACTTTCAGTAGGATTTAAAAATAATTATTGTGTTGAAGATGCAATATTAGAAATTAAAGAAAAATTTGAGAGTAAGAAATTCAAAGCCTCTGATAAACACTATACGGTAAAATGGATGAAAAAAATAGGTTTGTAAATGAGTGAAGAAATCAATTTACTAGAAAACTATCCAAAATCTAATAGAGAAATTTCCCTGAGAGCTAGTAAAAAAACCAATGAAGTTAGAAAAATAGCTCGTGAATTTGGTAAAGAATTTTTTGATGGTGACAGGAATTATGGATATGGAGGTTTTTACTACAATAAAAAATTTTGGAAACCCGTAATACCTTCATTCCAAAAATACTGGAATCTAAATTCAGATAATTCTATTCTAGATGTGGGTTGTGCGAAAGGCTTTATGTTATATGATATTGCAAAAAGCATTCCTGGAATAAAAGTAAGCGGTATAGATATTTCGGATTATGCAATATCTAATTCTATACCTGAAATGAGGGATTTTTTGACGGTTGGTGATGCAAAAAAACTACCTTATCCAGATAAAAGTTTTGATATAGTTATATCGATCAATACTATACATAATTTAGAAAAAGAAGATTGTGCTAAAGCATTATTAGAGATAAATAGAGTGAGTAAAAAAACATCATTCGTTACAGTAGATGCCTATCGAAATGATGAAGAAAAAAAAAGAATGATTGATTGGAACTTAACTGCGAAAACTATAATGTCAGTGGAGGATTGGAAAAAGTTTTTCCAGGAAGTAGGTTATAATGGAGATTATTACTGGTTTATTCCTTAATCTTTTAAAAAAATGAGAAAATTTTCTGCTGCAAATTCTTTTTATAATAGACAAAAAGATTATTCAATTGAGGCTTTCAAAAAGGATAATCTCATGCCCAGACGTTATGTTTTTGTTTTGACAAATTTATGTAACTTAAAATGCACCTTTTGTTTTCAGGAAAGAAAAAAAAGAAAAGACAGAATGGAAACTGAAGATTGGGTGAAAGTTATTGATCAAATACCTAAAAATTCTAGAATCACACTAACTGGTGGAGAACCACTTGTATATAAAGATTTTGATCTGATATTTTCTAAAGCCAATCAACACGCAGAAACAAATATAGTTTCAAATGGACTACTTTTAAATGATCAAAAAATTGAAAAAATACTTGCTGAAAAAAATTTTAAAATTTTAGGTGTTTCAATAGACACAATTGGTAACACAAACAGAGATTTTAAAAAAGGACAATGGGAAACATTAGTAAAGCAATTAAATAAGTTCGTAGAAATAAGAGATAAGAGCAGGAATGATGTAGTCCTAGATGTAAAATCAGTAATACTTGACGAAAATATTGATGATATATTTGATATTCACAAGATGACAATGGAAACACTAAAAGCTGATACGCATAGCTTGCAATTACTCAAAGGGGCTGAAATTCAGCATTCAGATTTAATGTTTGATTTTAAAGAGATAGACTCAAGCTATTCAGCTTATGAATACAAAAAATTTGATGAATTGATTTATCAATTAAATTTAATTAAAGAATATGATAAAAAAAATAATTTTAGAACTTATCTACACCCAAATGTAATTGATCTGACTAAACCTGGTGAAATTAAAAAAGAAGATTTTTACTACTTAAATAAAGAAAAACATTTACCTGATAATTTTCTTCCTTGCTATGCTCCATGGAGTAGTGTTCACATAAACGTAGACGGTAGTTTATTTCCATGTATGGCTGTAGCAATGGGAAATGTAAAAAATGAGGACCTATCAGAAATTATTTTCTCTGACAAGTTTAGTAAATTTAAATCTAAAATAAGAGAAAAAGGAACAATAAATGGCTGCAATAGATGTGGCTATTTGCTACCTAAATAAAATAAATGTTAATCGATAAAAAAGAAAAGCAAATTGGTGATGAATACCTTAACACTGGATATGTTATACAAGATATAAGTGATAAAAAAAGTCTAGATTGGATAAAAAATTTTTATTGTAAGCTTATAAAAAAAACACTTCCTTCTATTAAAGAAAATTCATCAGATGATATTTTAAATAATATCCATAAATATTTATCTGTTTCTAAATTGAATCAATTTAGATTGAAATTAATTAATGAAATTAATGAAAATCAAACTCTTAGAGAAAATTTTTATAAAATTTCCAAACCCCTTTTAGACGTAGTAGCTGGAAATGAATTGGCAATGCAAAAGAAAATAAGTTTAAGCATACAATTTCCAAAAGATGACAGTTCCTTATTGCCAGTGCATGCTGATACTTGGACAGGTGTATCACCATTTGAAACTGTAATATGGCTTCCTCTCATTGATTGCTACAAAACAAAATCAATGTTTATATTGCCGTCGAGCAAGAACAATAAACTTAGTAAAATTTTTTCCAAAAAAAATATAAAGAATAGCAAAGATATATATAATAAAATTAAAAAAGATTTAATTTGGTTAAAAGTTAAATATGGGCAAATAGTTATTTTTGATCACTCCCTCCCTCATGGGAATATTATAAATAAAGAATCAGAAACGAGGTGGACAATGAATTGTAGATTTAAAGGACTCTTTACTCCCTACAAAGACAAAAGAATAGGAGAATATTATGAGCCAATAACCATAAAGCCTGCCACCAGACGTGGAATAAATTATAAGTTTCCAAAATGAAATTAAAAAAATTTAGAGGATATATTTTTTCAAGATCATTTCTAGGGGAAAGAGCACCCCAACATATTCAAAATATAGTGGTAAGAGAGTACTGCGAAAAAAATAATCTACATTATTTATTAAGCTCAACTGAATATGTCATAGAAAATTCACATTTAATGTTGGAGCAAATGTTAAATGAACTTGATAATGTAAAAGGAATAGTTGCATATAGCCTTTTCCAATTGCCACAAAAAAAAAGTGAAAGATTAAGAATTTACAAAAAAATACTTTTCAAAAAAAAAGAGCTTCATTTTTCAGTGGAAAATCTTAAATTAAAAAGTCATAATGATATTGATAAAATCGAAGATATATGGTCTGTTAGACAACTCTTACCAGAAACATCTGGAACTTATAAGCTTATAAAAAAATAATTGATATGAATATAAAAAATTACAAACTAAAATTACAATATTTAATTGATGAAATTGATGAAAATTTCATAAATTCATTAGTAAAAAAAATAAAATTAGTTAATAAAAAAAAAGGAAAAATATTTATAATTGGGAATGGAGGAAGTATTTCAACTGCAAATCATATATCTGTTGATTTATCCAAAAATGCCAAAATAGATACAATTCAACTTTTCAATAGCAATCTAATAACATGTTATTCTAATGATTATGGATATGAAAATTGGATTTCCAAAACTATAGATCATTTTTTAAATTCTAAAGACCTGGTAATATTTTTAAGTGTAAGTGGAAACTCAAAAAATTTATTAAATGCTGCCAAAACATGCATTAAAAAAAAGATTAATACAGTTGCACTAACTGGCCTTTCAAAAAAAAATAAACTAAACAAGATTGTAAAGAATAATTTTTGGGTCAATTCTAAATCTTATAATCAAGTTGAAATGATACATTTTATAATTCTTGGTTTAGTAGTTGATAAAATTGTTGGCAGAGCGGTCTATGGTACAAACCTGTAGCTCTGTACTTTTGTTTTTAATTAACTTTTTTTTCAACTAATAAAAATTTTTTTAAAAGTAAATTCACGTCTTTTTTTGAGTATTTTTCATTAAAATATAAATTAATTGTTTTTTCTCTATAATCTAATGCATTCACACTCGTAAATTTTTTTGTAGTATATTTTCTTATCCATTTCCACTCATAAACTAATTCTCTATGTTTTTCGTTGAATCCAATACCAGTTTGTTTTAACAATTCTATTATTCTCGCTCTCTTTTTTTTGTTACAATTTATTTCAATTGTTAAAAAATAATATGATGGAATAGATTTTTCAGGTATAGCTTGTAAAGTAAAGATTTTTGAATACTTCAAAAAAAATTGATTTAACTTTGTAGCTATTTGATATCTTTTTTTTATAATAGTTGGAAGCTCTTTTAAAATTGTCGAACCAACTGCGCAAGAAACTTCATCTAAATTTAAATTTAGAGCTGGAAATTTATATTTATGGAAATCTCTATTATTAAATGATTTTTGGTCATAAGGCTTTCCTCTATCAGTATGAGATTTTACTTTATAAAACTGAGATCTTTTTTTTGTAAAGTATATGCCACCTATACCACCTGTAGCTAAATTTTTCCGATACATTGTAGAAAAAAATGAAAAATGACCTAAAGTTCCAACTTGAGTTCCATTTATTTTTGCTCCATGAGATTGAGAGCAATCTTCAATTAAGGTAATTTTTTTTTTATCACAAATGTTGCGGATTTTTTTTAAGTTTATTGGTACACCTCCATAATGAGTAATTACTAGCACCTTTGCTTTTGTTTTTATTAGTTTTTTCTCCAAGTAATTTAAAGAAATATTAAAACTATCTTTTTTACTATCAATAATTTCTATCTTAAAGTCTAGTAGGGCCAAAGGTGTAATTGATCCAGGATTTGTAACAGGAGAAACTAGTGCTATTCTTTTTTTTTTATCAATATTTAATGAATTAAGAATTGCAAAAAGTGCAGATGTTCCAGAGTTTACTGCATCCGCATATCCTTTAGTCTTTAAAAATGAAACAAATTGATTGGTATAGATATTTTCATAGTAATCATTATATCCATGATCTTGTTTTAATTTCCAACTTCTTTCAAAAACTTTTTTAACAGCTACAAGTTGTTTTTTGCCAAATAATTTCCTGTAAGGAAAAATTGAATTATTATTATTTTTCACTAGTTAATCTTATATTATTTTTATTTAAATAAAAATAATATAAGATTAGTAGATGTTGATTAATATTTTAAACTTGCAATTCAATTTTTTTTGATTATTGAATATAAAATTTCGTGAAAAACACTTCTATAATTATTAAACTTTTTTTCTTAACACCTGTAATATTATTGCTATTAATAATTAGGGTTTTTAAAAACTTTAGAATTAATAAAATTATTTCACATAAAATAGGACATTTAGCTACTCCAATGGAAATTTATGTTTGTGAATACAAAGATGACCCAAATAAGGTACCTATTATTTGGTTTTTTGATGAGAGAGTGGCTAATCAATTTTTAAAAAAACAGTGGTCTAAAAAACTAACCATCTTACCCAGGTATATACTAGAACCAATATATATATTATTTAGAAAGTATGAATTTTTTAATTTTTTTCTAGAGGATTTTAGTAAGGAATCTGAAATAGTAAAAAGGACTCTCAAGGATGGTGTAAAACAAATTGATGATAAAGAGGTATTATTAAAGCATAAACCATCTATTGAATTTAATGATAAAGAAAAAAATGAAGGTGAAAATTATTTAAAAAATAAAGGGCTTCAAAATAAAAAATTAGTTCTTTTTAGCTCCAGAACATCAAAATTTCACAATGAAAAAAAAGAGTCTTACAGGAACTCAAATATTAATAATCAAGCTCTAGGAATAAAATTTTTAGTGTCAAAAAACTACAAAGCATTGAAAATAGGAAAAAATGAAATAGAAAAAATAAATTTTAGTGATCAAGATGTCATTGACTATTCAATCTCTGACGATAGAAGTGATTTTTTAGATGTTTATCTAGGGTCAAAATGTGAGTTTATGATATCATCAGATAGTGGTATCAACCAATTAGCAGACATATTTAGAAAACCCATACTAATTATCGACCATTATTATTGTTTATCATTTGAAAGATATGTATCAAAAGTAATAATATTGCCAAAAAAATTCAAAAATTTAAATACTGGAAAACTTATTGGCTTTGTGGAAGCTTATAAAAAATTATTGAATAATGGTAACCCTTCCGACACTTCGTTAGTAAATAAACTAGGCTATGAAGTGATTGATAATAATGAATTTGAGATAAAAGAAGCTGCAGAAAGCATGTTAAGGTTAATAAATAATGGTTTTCACTTAGATGAAATTTTACAAAAGCAAAATTTTTTTTGGCATAATTTAGAAAATAATCTTGGATATAAACCAAATAATAAAGTTATTATTTGCCCTAATTTTTATTCAAAAAATATTCATTTATTTGAAAATTAATAATCAAATTTATTATTTATTTTTACTTGATTAAAAAATTTTAAATTTGAATTCTTATAATATTTTTTTGTTTTTTTTTGAAAATTTTCTTCTTCATGAAAATTATATTTTATATTTGAATAAACAAAATTATTTATAAAAATTTTTTTAAAAAATTTTTTAAAAGGTATTAGATTTTTTATAAAAAAGTATATTTTGGAATTTAAAAATTTATAAGTTTTACTTTTTATATAATAATTTTTATCAAATTGTACTTTTCTAGAATTTATATTTTCTGTATTAAAAAGTTTTTTTGTATAATCTTCGTCTAAATTCAAAAAACTAGACAAATCATTTGAAAAGTTATTTTTATTTAATTTTAAATCTTCATAATATAAATATTTTATTTTACTATTATTAAACTTGCTTAATAATTTATTATGTAGGTGATAAAAATCATAGTTATGTAAAAATTGATTTAAAGGAAAATTATATTCATCAGGTATTTCTGAGTCTAATAAATCAAAAATTACTTTAAAATCTTTAATTCTCAAAATTTTGGAAATCTTATGATAATTGAAATGATAAATCGACTTAATTAAATCATATTGATTTCTTAAAACTATTAAAAAATCAAATTTTACATTTTTATATTTTTGATTAATTAAAATTTCTAAATATCTTAAATCCTTAAAGTTATAAAGTCCATTTTGAAACATAGTGTACGCTTCAGTTGAAATGATATTTATTTTTTTTTCATCAAAATATTGAATTAAATTTTTATCTATTTTATTTATAATTTTGTTATCTAAATCATACTCATTATTTGCCATGGATATAAAATTTAAATCATTTTGAGTAATTTTTATATCATTTGCATTTTGATAATTATTAGGTCCAAGAAAATTTATTTGTTTGTGTATAGGGAAAATATTTTTTTGTAAAAATGTTGTACCTGTTCTTGGATATCCTAAGTGAATTAAAACTCTCATCAAATTTTGTGCTTTCTAAATTTTTTTAAAAACCATAAGCGCTAGGAAATGCTGGTCTGGATTCATTATATCTGAATATTCGTATATCAATAATATTGATTTATTTCAATAGAAGAAGTTTTTTTTTAAGATATAAATACATATGAATAAAAAAATTATTTGCTTTGATATAGATAATGTTATTTGCAAAACAATAAAAAACAAATATTCAAAATCAAAACCAAAAAAAAATGTAATCAAATTAATCAATAGATTATTTGATGAGGGATATTATATCAAAATTCTTACTGCTAGATACACTGGAAGATTTAATGATGATTTTAAAAAAGTGAAATCATATGGTTATGACAAAACGTTGAAACAACTAAAAAGTTGGGGACTTAAATTCCACAAGCTATATATGACTAAACCAAGTTTTGATTTTTATGTAGATGATAAATCTTATAACTATAATAAAAAATGGTTAATAGATGTAAAAAATAAATTTTTGTAAATTTTTTTTATCATAAAATCATTAATTAACATTTAGGTGACAAAATATCCTGTTATTATAGAAGATAATTATGAAAAAAATTATATCAAATTTAAAAAAAAAGATAATCCTAAAACTAATACCATATTTAGTAAGATATAAGGCATTTAATTTGTTAAGTTTATTATTTATCCTAAACCTCACAAAAATGAAATCAATATTACCAAAAAAAAAAGGAAAATTTAAAGTAATCATTTTAAGTAAATCTGGAGGAATGGATGATATTATAGAAAGTCAAAAAAGATATAATAATAATTTTTTGTATTTAGCCTGTCCAAGAATATTTATAAAAAGTATATTTGATAGTGTTTTTGGTAATCAAGCGTCAAATAATTCTAAATTTTTTTCAAATCAGCTTGAGAAAAAAAGAGATGAGTATAAAAATTTTCTAATAGAGTTTTTAGAGGTATTAAAAAAAAGATATGATATTAAAGCTTTCGTTGGTTTTAGCTTTGAATTTAAAGGAGAAATAGAATTAGCAAAGGCTTGTGACAAGTTAAGAATTCCCTTTTTACTTCTGTTTAAAGAAAGTGTTCAAACTGAAATAGAGGTAAAATATACTCGACATATTTTAAAAAAATTAGAAAAAATTAATAGTTATAAAATTGCAGTTTATTCTAATTACGCTAAAAAATTTTTTACTGAGACAAATTTTGCTGATAAGAAAAATGTTGAGGTAGTTGGGTGTTCGAGATTAAATAAGAGCATTTCATATAAAAATAAAATACCAAAAAATCAAATTATATATTATGCTATTGAATATAAAAGAGGTTTGGCAGATCCATTTGTTGATTATTATGGAGATAAATTCTTCACAAATTTAAAAGAACACAAGAGATATAATCCAAAATTTAATTGGAATTTTCTTCACATAGGAACTTTAAAAATCTTAAAGAAATTTGCTATAAAAAATCCTGAAACTTCAATCATTATTAAAATAAAAACAGGACAATCACAAAACAATAAGCAATATTATAATTTACCAGACAATATAAAATTACAATATTATGGAGCTGGACATCAATTATTAGAAAAGTCAAAAGTTATTATTGCATGGAATACTACAGCAATAATAGAGGGTATTGCAGCAAATCGATTTATTTTGCTGCCGTATTTTAATTTAAAAAATAATAATTTTAGTAAAGAGAATGAACTGACACTAAATCTCAGAAAAGAAAACTATGGATACTCAGAAAATGATTTTTACAAAAAATTAGATGTTTTTGCCAAAAAAGAATATAATACTAATCAAATTAATAATAATCAATATTCATTAAGTTATCATCTTGGAAATGCAGATGATAAAGCTAGTTTGAGATTGAATAAATTTTTAGTTAAAAATATTAAATTATCTAAATAATTATTTGTATGAAAATTAAATCTTTTTTTTCTCTAAACAAAAAAATTAAAAAAGAGAAAAAAAAATTTCCTGGAGAGTATATAGGACATACTTCTAAAACATTTGGAGATAAGCAATTTAAACTCTATAAAAAAAGATTAGAAAAAGTTAGACTTACTTGGTGTCAACAAGTTTTTGAAATTATTAAAAAATTAAATTATTCAAATCCAAAAATAAATGATTTGGGATGTAATTATTTTCAATTTTATAAAGAAATTAAAATTAACAAATATTTATGTGATTATTTTGGATATGATATTGATAAAAATTTTATTAATTTAGGATTAACAAAGTTTCCTGAATTGAAAAAAAAATATAAGATAGCAAATATCGAAAATACTAATTTGCGAAAATCAGATATTTCTATAATTGCAGACACTTTAGAACATACAGAAAAGCCAGAAAAAATTATAAAAAATATAATTTCAAGCACAAAAAAAATTATTATTTTAAGAACTTTTTTATCATCAGAAGAAGAGGTTCTAATTGTAAAAAATAAAAAGAATTTGAAAGTACCTTATTTTATAAATTGTTTTTCATTTAATATGATTATTGAATATTTTATAAAAAACGATTTTTTTCCTCAAGTATATCCTGATTTAGCAACTAATTTTTCTCAAATTAATAATGTTTTTCCAAATGTTAAAAGGAGATTTTTTATCGTTGTATTTACTAAAAAAAAATTTTTACTTAAAAATTTTAGAACTAAAACCTATAAAAGACTATTCACAAATAAAGGTTAAAAAGTAACTTTAAAATAAAATACTACTATCACGATGCTTTAAAATTGATTAATTTGTTGTTATATATTTTTATATATTATTAATTCAAATCGGTAGGCTTAAAAATTAATATTATTTTTTTATATTATTAAATCTTCGACTTTTTCTAAAATAAAGTGACCAAGAAAAATATGACATTCTTGTATTCTTGCAGTATTGTTTGATGATACTATTAAGGATTTACTGCACATTTTTTTTGCCTTTCCACCATTTTTTCCCAACAAACAAACTGAGTAAATTTTTTTTTTTTTTGCTTCTTTTAATACTTTTAAAATATTCTTAGAATTACCAGAAGTTGTAATGCATACTAAAATATCATTTTTTTGAGCAAATGCTTTAAAAGGCCTTAAAAAGATATCTTCAAAGTTATAATCATTACCGCATGCTGTGAGTGTTGATGTGTCTTGAGCTAAAGTTAAAGCAGGTATTGGATTTCTATCTATATGTGGTCTTAATCTTACAATAAATTCTGCTGCTAAATGTTGTGCATCTGCAGCTGAACCACCATTTCCACAAAATAATATTTTTCCCCCTTTTTTTAATTTTTTATGAATATTTTGAATTACTTCAATTATATCTTCAGACATTTCTAATATATGTTTGTGAGCACTTATATTTTCCTCTAATTGATTTTGTAGTTCAATTTCAATCTTTGTCATTGTTTGAATTCTAATTTTTGATGTGGGCTCTTAGTTTTCTAGCTATTGGTATTTCTTCATCTATTATTTTACCTAGGGATGGCTCACCTAGTGATACTAAAACTTTATCAATAGACTCAGTAAGACTTTTCATTCCAGATAATTCTAGCGATGCTGCTTGATCCGATCCATACATTATTCTATCTAAAGTTATATGTCGTTCAAGAGAAGTAATACCCAACATCGTTGCTGCGATGGATACAACAACTCCATTTTCATGACCACTATATCCAACATTACAATTATACTCACTTTTTAGCTGGTTAATTGTAACTAAATTAGCATCTTCAATTTTCATTGGATAAGTTGAAACACAATGCATCAACTCAAAGCTGCAATTATTTTTTTTAAAAATTTTAACAGCATTATCAATATCTTCTTTTGATGACATGCCTGTAGAAATAAAAGTATGTTTATTTCTCTTTGCAACTTCATTTAGAAATTTATTATCAACAATCATTGCTGAAGCAATTTTGTGATATTTCAAATCATAATTATCCAAAAATTCCAGACTTTTAATATCCCAAGCTGAAACAAACCAGTCTATTTTGAGCTCTTTACAATATTTATTGATTTCATTATATTCATCTTTTTCAAACTCAAGACCCAATTTTTGTTCTCTTGTGGTTGTACCCCATGGACTTTCTCTTGGTGTATCAAGAGTTTTTTCGTCATAGACAAGGTCAATGGTTCTTTTCTGAAATTTTACAGCATCAAATTCACAATCTTTAGCATTTTTAATTAATTGTTTAGCTATATTAATATCTCCGTTATGGTTAATTCCTATTTCTGCAATTAAGTATGGTTTTTTCATATAAATATTTATTTTTTAATCTATTCTTATACTCTAAATTATAAATAATTAATGAAAAAAATATCACTAAATCTTGAAAATAAAAATGTTATAATCACTGGTGGTAATGGTTTTTTAGGTAGTCAAATCACTGAAGCTTTACTGAATGAAAAATCTAATGTTTATATAATTGATGTTAAAAAACCTAAAAAAAGAACATTAGCAAAACAGTTTAAATCTGACATCACAAATGAAGTAGAATTAAAAAAAGTCTTAAATTTTTTTAAATCAAAAAAAATAAAAATTGATGTTTTAATAAATAATGCAGCTATTGATTATCCACCATCAAAGTCAAAA
>Ga0209335_10002987_pt1 | contig 17260 bp, 11 predicted proteins | sample COG_09_FD_184753 | JGI IMG/M metagenome (GOLD analysis project Ga0209335, IMG submission 184753) | Pelagic Microbial community sample from North Sea - COGITO 998_met_09 (SPAdes) (version 2) | ecosystem: Environmental > Aquatic > Marine > Neritic zone/Coastal water | place: Helgoland, sampling...
CCTATGACGTAGTGGAAATCGGTTCACAGTGTTGGTTCGCGGAGAACCTCCGCACGACGCTTTATGCTGACGGCACACCGATTCCTGCTGGTTTGACGGTCAGCGAATGGGGATTGACGACAGAAGGGGCCACTGCGGTATATGGCGAGGGCAGCATTGAATGCTATGTCTATTATCCGGAAATGAATGATTATGTAGTAGACTTTGTTGGATGCGACGAGGAACAGTCCCTGGCGGTGTACGGTCGGCTATACAATGGCTATGCTGCGGTTGATTCACGGGGATTGTGTCCAAACGGTTGGCATGTGCCGACGGATGAGGATTGGTTGCTCCTGGAACTGGAGCTCGGAATGAGTGCATCAGATGCAAATTCAGTAGGATGGCGGGGTACAGATGAGGGGACACAATTGAAATCGGCTACAGGTTGGTTATTCGGTGGAAATGGAACAGATGCTGTCGGTTTTTCTGCCTTTCCCGGGGGCTATCTCGGATTTACCGCTGATTATTATTACGACTCTGGGATCTACTGCAGTTTCTTGTGTTCCTCTTTTGTTGATGGTAATGTGTGGTATCGGGACGTGGAAGCAGGCTCCCACAAAATCAATAGGACCCTCGACTCCCCAAATTGGGGCGTATCTGTTCGATGCCTTCGCGATTGAGTTCCCATGAATTGATTTGAATCCAGCTTTTCTGAATTGAAAAAGGCCCGCCAAAGCGGGCCTTTTTTGTGGGTCTTTTTGTGGGGGTTAGAGGTCGACGCGGTAGAAGAAGATGGGGAGGAAGCCGAGTTGGTATTCCTCACGGATGCTGTCTTCGGGGTTGCCGTTTTCGTCGGGGGCGTAGGTGAGTTTCAGGACGTTCTGCGTGCCGAGGATGTTCACGAAGTCGATGCCGAGTTCGTGGGTGGCGGTGGGCCGGTTCCAGGTCAGGTTGGTCTTGAGGTCCAGGCGGAAGTAGTCCTTGAATTGGAGGGTGTTCCGGTCGGCGTCTTCGTAGATGATCTCGCGGAGCTGGTTGGAGGCGGCCACATCGACGGGGCCGTACCACCGGCCGCCGACCATGGTGCACTTGGCGCCGGTGACCAGCGAGAGGCCGCGTTCGTTGAGGCGCCACTCGCGGCTGCCGAGCGCATTGAGCGCGTAACGGCCGTTGTAGTTGGTATTGCGCCACTGCTTGTCGGCGCCTTGGAACTGCGCGTCAAAGACGGAGCCTGTGAGCAAGACAAACCAGCCGTCGCGGAAGGCCCGCGACACGGTGGCTTCCACGCCGTAGTTGCGAGAGGTCCCGGCGTTGATGAGGGTGCCGGGGAAAAGGCGGTCAAAGCTGCTGCCGGCGTTGGCCAGGGAGTAGCTGCCGTTGGCTTGGCCCCACGCGGTGGTGGTATCGGCAATGGGAATGTCGAACAGGTACTGGTAGTAGGCCTCCATTTTCAGCGACCAGTTGGGCGAGAGCGAACGCGCCCACCCGATGACGTTGTGCCAGCTTCGGGTAAAGCCCATGTTCTGGTTGGGCATGAGCAGTTGGCCGGGATTGTTGGGGTCAGAACCGATGCTGCTGGCATAGAGGTAAGGGGACTGGGATTGTGAATGCAGTCCCGAACCGGCGGACCAGACGGCGCCGCCCTCGGTCACGTATTGCAAGCCCACCCGGGGCTCGAACCACGATGCGGCTCCGGAGCGCTGGTCGAATTGGGCGTGCCAGCCCACGTTCACGGTCCAGGGCTCGGAAGGCCGCAGCTTGAGTTGCGCAAAGGGCTGGACCATGAGGCTGTTCATGGCGGCGTCCCAGCGGCGACCCCAATCTCCAAGGGGGGCGCTGGGGTCTGTGGGCAAGGTGCGGATGCTGTCCAGAAAGGTCCACCGCGTCAGGTCGGCGTTGAGGCCGAAACGGAGGGTGGCGGGGCCTCCGGCGATGGGGTTGAGTTTGCGGTTGGCGTGAAGGGCCAGGGCCAGGCGGTCCTTGCTGAAGTCGTACGCCATGAAGGGCGTGATGCTGTCGAGCCGGTAGGCGGAGTCGGCCACGGCCGGGGGCACCTCTAATTCGCGGTAGACCAGGTTGTGGTTGGAGAACTGCCGGTCGCGGCTGGCGGCGAGGGTGGCCTTGATGTAGGTCTTTTGATTGATGGGGAGGGTGTAAGTGGCGCCGGCGATGCCCATGCCCGTGCGGAAGTACTGGTCGCGGTCGTTGTCGCCATAGATGTTGCGCTCTGGGGCGACCTGGTCGCTGATGACGATGTCGATGCTGGACTTTCCACCGAGCCCCCAGAGGGCCAGGGCGCCTCCGTTTTTTTGCGGGAAGTGGAAACGAAAGCTGCCGTCCTGGTATTGGGGGACGGCGGTGGTACCGATGTCGATGCCGAGTTGGCTGAAGATGACCGCGGTGGAGTAGCGGTAGTTGAGCAATACGGTGGATCCTTTTTCCTTGTTCAGTGGGCCTTCGACGATGGCCTCTGTTCCGAGGAAGCCCAGTTGGGCGCTGGCCTGCCAGTCTTCTTTGTTGCCGTTGCGCAGGCGCAGGTCAAAGACGGCCGCGGTGGAGTTGCCGAACTCGGCGGGAAAGGCCGCGGTGAAGAAGTCGGAATTGGCGAGGGTCTTGTTGTTGACGATGGCCACGGGCCCGCCACCGGATCCCGGTACGCTGAAGTGGTTCGGATTGGGCAGGTCCACGCCCTCCACCCGCCACAGGACGCCGGCGGGGCTGTTGCCGCGGACCACGATGTCGTTGCGGGAGTCATCGGCGCCTTGGACGCCGGCAAAGTTGCTGGCCATCCGCGCGGGGTCGCCCCGGGAGCCGGCATACCGGTCGGTCTCCTCCACGGTAAAGGCGCGGGCCGAGACGGTGGCCATTTCATTGAGCACCTCGCCCTGCTTGGTGGCGGTGACTTCGGCCGCCTGCATGGCGACCACGCTCTCGGCCATCTCCACCTCGAGGACGGTGGGGCGTCCCGAATTGACCACGATGCCATCCAAGGTGCGCACGGTGTAGCCCATGAAGCTCACCCGCAGTTGGTGACGGCCCACGGGCACGTCAAAGGCAAAGCCGCCGTTCATGTCGGTGGCGGTGGGGGCGGCATCGGTGGTCATCAGTTGCACCGTGGCGCCCGGCAGGGGATAGCGCGCTTCGGCGTCCAGAACGGTACCGGTGATGCGCCCTTGGGGCGCTTGGGCCCATGCGGAAAGAGAAGAGAATCCGGCAAGGGCCACCAGACCGGCCATGACGAAAGAGGGGGTCAGTGGGCGCGGACGTAGATGCATCATCCAAACGAAGGTCAACAGAAAGGCCCGCGGTTGGGCGGGCCTTTCGGAAAGCTGTTCATGAAGGGGTGTTCGCTTCAGCGCTGTATGGCCAGGCGGTGGGGCGCGGCGCCTTGCGGTCCGGCGAGGTACAATCCGGGCTGCAAGGTGGAAACGTCGAGCACCTGGCTGCCGGGTTGCAGGGTGGCGGTGTGGACGCGGCGGCCGTTGAGGTCGAACACCTCAAACACCGCGGCTTCCCCGCCCCACATCACACGGAGCTCAGAGGCGGCTGGGTTGGGCATGAGCTGCCAAGTGGGTCCTGTCTGTTGGCCGATGCCGCCGATGATGGTGATCACGATGCAGGCCTCGGCTTCACACCCGTCGGCATTGGCTTCGGTGAAGCATACTTCGCAATCGCCCGCTCCACTGGCCGTCAGGACGGCAGTATTGCCATCTATGGCCAGGTCGCCACAAGCGGAAAACCACTCACCGGTATTGCCGTCAGCGGGGCTGGCGATGAGGGTGAGCGTGCCGGTGTCGGCGATGGTGACCATGCCGGTGTCGCCCTCCGCAGTTTCGAGCGCGGTGGCGATGACGTATTCGCAGGTCTCGGTCATAAACGGGTGGGCGCAGGCGTCGAAGTTGCAGGCTTCCTCATCTACACAGCCGTCGGGGTAGCTGCTCGACGGGGCCAAATAGGAACCGAACGTCTCGTTTTCAAATCCGTGACCGTCCCACTCGCTCACCTGCAGACCAAAGATGGTCGAGTTGTAGTTCATGGTATTCCCACAGATGGCAATCGTAGCGGTGCTCACGTCCTGGGCGGCAAGTTCAAATCCGAAGGCGTTCCAGATTTCCTCCACCTCGGGAAACAAGGTCAAGGTCAGCGGGACCCCAGCGCTGTCTTGCCCCAGTGGAACAGGGAAGTCGTCGTAGCCTGAGTAGCCGTCGGGACACCCGAGGAAGTCGTACAGGCCGATGAAGTCGTTTTCATCCAAGGTGAAGAGCTCTGTGTCAAAGTAGATGCAGTCGGTGCTGCCCGTTGTGGTGCTGTCGTAGTTGCAGGCGATGGGGTTGTCGCAGGCCAGGGCCGCGTATTCACACAACGTCTCGTCGGGGTTGGTGCAAGGGTCGTAGTTGAGGGCATCCGGGTCTCCGCAGCCAGCGGGCACGGCATTGACCGGGGCGAGGTTGAGTCCGAGGTCTTGCAGCGACCACGATTGGCCATTCCATTCGGAGACGATGGTATTGAGGCCAGCCACGCCGGTCATGGTGTTGCCGCAAAAGGAGAAGGTGGCGTTTTCCAGGGCGGAAATGAGCAGGATGGCCTGCAGCGAGGAGATCAGTCCGTCGGTTGCTGCGCCATTGATGTAGGCTTCGAGGGCACTGTCTACGACCACGGTGACGGGTTCGCCTTGGACGGAAACGACGTTGGCCACGGTGCCTACGCCGGGCTGGATGTCGCATCCGTAGGCGGGGTCGAGGGCGGCGCCGGGCACAAGCCAGAACCCGCCGCTGAGGTCGAAGGTGCCGTCTTCATACTGGCAGTCCGCATCGCTCGTGGCGTTTTCGTCGAAGTTGCAGGCGAGGGCGTCGTTGCACCCGGTGGCTGCCGCTTCCACAGTAATGGTGCCGACCATGCCGCTTGAGGCGTGGTTGCCTATGCTGCAGTCGTACCCATAGGTTCCGGGAACGGTAAAGGTGTGGGTACCCATGCAGACGCCTGCGGCGTCCCCTGATACAGCGGGAAGAGAGAAGACTTCGGGGTTGCCAAAGCTCTCTCCGGTGAGGACGCTCACGTTGCCATTGACATCGTGGAAGCCGCCTTCATTGATCCAGGCCACCGTTTCACCAGCGGTAATCGTCAGGTCGGCAGGGTTGAAGTAGAGGTTGCCGGCCAAGACGGTGTGGTCGGCACCATCACAGTCTTGGGCAAAGAGGGCCACGGGGCTGAGGCCGAGCAGGAGGAGGATTGAAAGGATCCGCATGGTGTTGTTGTGTTGACGCTCAGCAAGGTGCATATAATGTGGGGCAGTTGGTGCCTGCTGGGGTGAATTTTGTGCGCCGCGAGGTGTGGAATCCGGTTGGAAGGGTTCACCGCGCTCTTACGCGCTATTTCTCTCGCCTTTTGTTTGGAAATCAGGGTGTCAGGCGAGAGAATGGTGTGCTGAGAGGGTATTGAAGGGCCATTGAGCGGCGTGTTGTAGGAACTTGGGGCCATAATTTGTAGGATTAATCTGACCTATTCCTTATATTTACTACAGAGATATGGGGTGAAGATCCTGTGCTCATTTCACCAAATCGTTTTCATTCAGGGGCTTGAACGCCCTCGGATTTTCTCAGCTTATGCTGGGGGACACTTGAAACTAACGAGTGATTGCATCCGAATTCGGTCCAAAACAAGGATTTAAATCGTTCGTTCTGATGAGCCCGGCTTCGGCCGGGCTTTTCTTTGGCGCTGCTGGCGCGGCCCGGGTGAGCCTTTGCCTTTCTTCGCTGAGCTTGAACCTTCTGGTTAGCGCGTTTGGTCGGTGACCACCTTGTAAGTGGGGTCTTCGTAGTGGTTGACCTCGATGATGGCGTCGGCGCGGTCCAAGAGCCGCCGGCAGTCCTTGGACAGGTGGCGCAGGTGCACGGTTTTTCCGGCTGCAGCGTAGCGTGCGGTGACCTTGTTCAACGCCTCGATGGCACTCATGTCGGACACCCGTGACTCGGCAAAGTCGAGCACCACGTGATCCGGATCCTCCTGCACGGCGAACTTCTCCTGAAACACGGTGGTGGAGCCAAAGAAGAGGGGCCCAAACAGTTCATAGTGCTTCCAGCCGTTTTCATCGGTGTATTTGCGCGCACGGATGCGGATGGCGTTGTCCCAAGCAAAGATGAGGGCGGCCACCACCACGCCGATGAGAACAGCGAGTGCGAGGTTGTGGAGGACGGCCGTGATGCCGGTCACCAAAATCATGATGATGACGTCGCTGGTGGGCATGCGCCGAAAGGTGCGCAGGGAGGCCCACTCAAAGGTGCCGATGGCAACCATGACCATGAGCCCGGTCAGGGCGGCCATGGGCAACCGTTCTATGAGCGGGGCTCCAAACAGGATGAAGACCAAGAGCATGACGGCTGCAACGATGCCGCTGAGGCGCGCGCGGGCTCCAGAGCTGACGTTGATGAGCGACTGCCCTATCATGGCGCATCCCCCCATGCCGCTGAACAGGCCGCTCATGATGTTGGCGGCGCCTTGGGCCACACATTCGCGGTTGCCCTGTCCGCGGGTTTCGGTGATTTCGTCGAGGATGTTCAAGGTGAGCAGGCTCTCGACCAAGCCCACACCCGCTACGATGGCGGCATAGGGAGCGATGAGAAGCAGCGTTTGGAGGTCAAAGGGGACGGCTGGAATGTGGAAGGGGGGGAATCCGCCTTGGATGCTCGCCAGGTCGCCCACCGTCTTGGTGTCGATGTCGAGCGCCGTGACGATGCCAAAAACGACCAGTATGGCCGTGAGCCCACCCGGAACGGCCTTGGTGAGGCGCGGGAGGAAGGCAATGATGGCCATGGCGACCAGGACCAGTGCTCCAAAGATGCTCAGGTCGGTGCCGGCAAGCCAGTGGCCATCGTCGGTTTGGAACTGGCTGATTTGACTGCCGCCAATGATGATGGCCAGGCCATTGACAAACCCAAAAATGACGGGCTGAGGGACCAGGCGCATGAGCTTTCCGAGGCGCATGAATCCTGCGGCCCCTTGGATGAAGCCCGCGAGAATGACCGTGGCAAAGATGTATTCCGGACCGTGTGAGAGGGCCAATTCCGCCAACACCACCGCGATGGCGCCGGTCGCTCCGCTGATCATGCCCGGCCGGCCGCCGAGGACGCTGGCCACCAAACCCACCACAAAGGCCGCATAGAGCCCTGTGAGCGGGCTGAGTCCGGCAATCAGGGCAAAGGCTACAGCCTCGGGAATCAGCGCCATGGCGACGGTCAGTCCGCTGAGGACTTCCAACCGGTAGTCCACGGTCTGTCTGAAATTGAAGAGGGCGAGTCGCATGGGCAGAAGGGGGGGCGGTAGGAAAAAGGGCGCGAAGCTAAGGCGTCGCGCACCACTTCCCTTTCCTTTTTTGCGGACGTCACAGGCGCGGGCTTGTATTTGAACCCGGGCGCCTTTCCGTTTGTCATACCGACATGCCGTTGCCCACCCTGTCGCCCGAAGAATGCGACCGCCTCATTGGGATGGCGTGGGAAGACCGCACGCCGTTTGATGCGATCGAAGCGCAGTTCGGTCTCAAGGAAAACGATGTCCGCGCCGTGATGCGGCGGCACCTCAAGCCGGGTTCGTTCCGCCGTTGGCGTGAGCGGGTGAAAGGCCGCTCCACCAAGCACGCGGCCCGCCGAAACTTCGGCACGGGCCGCTTCAAGAGCGACAACCAACGCCGCGGCTGACCGCTGGATCAGCTTGCGGTCCGGCGCAAAACGCGGACGGCGCGCAGGGCGATGCGGTTCTCGAGCTCGGGACAGTGCGCGGTACACAGGGCCCTCAAGGCCGCCGGCTTGATGGGGTCTGGGCCAAAGAGCGCGTCGGGAATGGGCGTGCCCACGAGTTCTTGCTCGACGTCCACATTGATCAAGCCCAAAGTGGACACCACGACTTCTTCGGTGCCGTCGCCGAGGTCGCGCACGCTGAGCACCCGAGACAGCGCTCCGATGCGGTCCTCTGGCATGACCGTGCCGCAGTGAAAGGAGTGGATGAGCCGCTCTTCGATGACCTGACGGAATTCCGGTGAAGCCAGCCCTTGCACGAGGGCTTGCACGAACCCGCCGCAGACCACGATGCCTTCGCGGCCGTGGCGCTGCGCGTCAAAGTGGATGGGGTGGGTGTTGCGGACCAAGGTGGTCAGCTCCAGGTTTTCGGACCAGCCGATGGGGCGGACGGCCGGGTGGAGGATGACTTCGCCCGCTTCCACTGGGAGGCTTGGGGGCAGGAAGGCGCCATTGTCTAACCGCTGCCCGGCACCCGCATTGGCCTCGCTGGCGAGGGCGGCATCGAAGGTGGCGTGGTCGGCGCCGTTGCGCTCCAGCGCCTTGCGGCCTTCCAAGCCGGGGATGGCGGCATAGTAGCTGTCTTTGGTGAGGGCAAAGACGGCCTCGCCATGCTGGTTCACGAGGATGTGTGTGGTGACGATGACCGCCGCATCGCCAGCAGAGGTGTTGCGCAGGGCTTCCACGCGGATCCGGGCCCGCACGGTGTCGCCCATCCGCACCGGAGCGATCTGGCGGGCATCGCGCAGCCCGAGGTGGTAGCGGCACGTCTGCGAAAATGGCTCCACGGAGAGGCAAAGGCAGAGGTTGAGCAAGAGGGAGAATGGCAGCGGACGCTCGTCAAAGCCCAACGCCTCGGCGGCAGGCGCTGAAGTCAGCACGGCATCGCTGGTGGGGAAGTGGGCAAACCACTTGGCCCTCCATCCTTCATCGAGGGTGTAGGTGTGGGGGCTTTCGAGGATGGACCCGATTTGGGCGCTGCTGGTGTCGATGCCATAGCGTGGGAACCGTCCCGTGCTGCTCGGAACGGTGGCCTTCACTGTGCCGATTCCGCCGCTGCTGCCACTGGCTTTTCCAGATTCTTGGGCCTCGTCGATGAGGGCCTGTGCGCGCTTGCGCATGGGGGGACCGACCATGCAGCCGTTCATCCGCACGAGCTGGGCTCCGCTGGATCCCTTGATGAGCTTTTCGGCAGAGGCCAGGTCGAGGGCAGAGGCCGAAAAGACTTCATCGGCGATGGCGCGTTGGGAGGGGTGCACCGTAAAGGCACCCGTATAGCCCAGGGCGCGGGTTCTGGTGCAGTACCGCTCAAACCCCTTGGGGTCCTTGACGGCACAAAATGGAGAGGCGATGGCGGGCAGTCCAAGGGCGGCGGCCACGAGCGGTATGCGGGCTTCGGCCAACTCGGCGGCCTTGTCGGCTCCCTTGGGGAAGCGCGTCATGAAGTCTTCTTTGCCAAACATCACAGAGGCCACGCGGGGGGAAGCGCGCACCATGTCCTCCAAATCGAGGTAGGCCTCGGGCAGTTCCACGAGGAGGTGGATGGCGAAATGGCCTTTGGCCAGTTTGAGCTCGGCCTCTTTTTCGGACAGGAGTTGGTCAAAGCTGTAGACCTCATCCGGGCGGCTTGCCATCGGCAGGATAAACCCGCTCAGGGTCGATTGGCACACGGCATCCATGTCCAGCAGCATGCCGCCCACATCGTCCATGCCGTGACAGCGCACCAATACACGGACGCCTTGGGGCAGGGGCTTGGTCAATACGTGCTGGATGGCCTTGCGCCGGGGGGCCTTGTCGCAGGGGCAGACGCCGTCTTCCAGATCGAGGATGACAGTGCCAGGGCGCTGGGGCAGGATGGGCGCCTGGTGGTTGAGCTTATGGAAGTAAGCATTGCGCAGGTCGATGCGGGCATCGATCTCCTGATGGGCCGCAGCCCGGGCGTGGCTCGGCTGGGCCGTGGGTGCTGACGCTTGGAGGCGGGGATGGTGCTCGGGGTGCAAGGGCTGAATCATGGCGGTGCTGAATTGACAGGACCAATACCGCCCTCATTGTTGGGGTTCGGATTGACTTTTGTCATGCCTCCGGATGACATCCTCCGCACGTATACGTGAGGGTGCCCGCAAGGGTGCCTGCAGCGCACCCAGGCGGCAACTGATTTCCTGTTTTTCTGTCAAATCGCGTCAAGGTTGACGGCGGTCGAAAATGGGCCGTCCGTCCGGTATTTATGTCCAGTCAACGGCTCCAAAGTGGGGCTGTGATTCACCCCTAATCCCCCCCAACACGATGAAGCAAGCACACTTGCACCACGTCCTCCTCGACGCCTCAGGCAGCATGCAGGACTGCTACGACGTCACGCTGTCGACCCTCAATGAACAGGTCGCCGCCATGCGTGAGGTCCAAAAAAACAACCCCGACCAGAACGTCAAGTTCTCCATCTCCGACTTCAGCAGCGATTACCGCATGTGGTTTGGCCCCAAGCCCATCGGCGAGATCCGCGACATCCGCGCTGACCAGTACCAGCTCCGCGGCGCCACGGCCCTGTATGATGCCCTCGGCACGCTCATCACCCGTACCATAGACCACGTGGGGGAGGATGCTCCTGAGAAAGGCACGTCCATTTCCATCATGGTGCTCACCGACGGCTACGAAAATGCCAGCCGGATTTTTTCTGCGGGTGCCTTGAAATTGCTCATCAGCAACCTGACGGAAAAGGGGTGGGAGTTTCGCTTTATCGGCGCCGACATTGACCCCCTCGAGGTGGGGCGTAACATCGGGGTGGATGCAAGCCGGTCGCGGCGATTTGCCAAGGAGGAACTCCACGGATACAGCGATTACATGTCCGCCCAGGTGGAGGATATCCTCATCAAAAAAAGGAGCAGATTTAGTTGAATTTCCAAGCAACTTTTTCGGTATTTCTGCGTCTATCTTAAGAACACGAACACACACATTGGAAGTATTTATATATCGCACGCTGGACGTCGAGGAAGATGCGTTCGCAGCATTGCTGAAGGGGGCCAATGGTCCCCTTCGGCATCTGCGTTTTTCTGAGGGGCCGTTCTTGACCTTGGAAGCGGTGACCGAGGTGGTGCGCGCAGCGTGCAACGGCCAGGGCAATCTGGAGACCAAAGCCATCTTCGGGGTCATCAAGGAAATCCGCAAGCGCGCTGATTTGGCGCCCGACACTGTGATTGTCCTGCTCTCCCGCGTGCGCCATGCCGGCAACTGGTTCAGCATTGGCGAGGGCAACAGCCACTACATGCACGCCGACGATTGGAACCTCTTCATGGCCACGTCGTTTCGCCTGCCGGTGACGTTTTTGCTGGCGAGCAACATCATCATGCGGGGCATGTATGATACGCTGGAAGAGCTCACCTATCGGGCCCATAGTGACGCCCGTGGATGCATCATGGACCTCTGTGGTCACAAGCAGGAGATCAGCCTGAAGCTGCGCACGGCCGATGCCTGTCCGGAGTGCATGGGGCGGATCCGCAGCCGCATCCGGAGTGGGCACCTCGACGCCAATGTGGCCATCGACTGCTTCCGCGTGATGGACAGGGTGCGCCGTGATTTGATGTTTCGGCGCCGCTGGCGGCTGGACCCCGAGCCGGGCCGCTTGACCATCTCGGGCTACGGCCAGCAGATGGACCTTCCGGGGCGCCGCATCAGCATGTCGCCGATACAGCGGGCGCTGTACCAGTTCTTTTTGCTGCACCCAGAGGGTGTGCGGTTGGTCGACCTGCGCGACGAACACCACATCCGCAGGTTGGTCCAGCTCTACCAGGTGATGGCCAACAAGGGCACGCTCGCAGAGCAAGCCACGGTCATCCGCGGGGTGGCCGAGGATGTGGACGGGAAGCTCCAGCAGCACCTGTCCAAGATGCGCCGCGCCTTTCGCGAGGCCCTCGGGTTTCGCGAGGCAGGGCTGTACACCGTCAATGGCGACCCCGGCGAGCCCTACCGCATCCGCTTGTATCGCCAGTTTGTGAATTGGACCGACCGCGAAGGCCAGCCGGTCGACTGCGGTCCCATCACGGAAATCACCTGATCGGCGGGGGGAGCGATCCCCATTTGACGGTTTGTCATGTGGCACCCAAAGGGCGTTAATTCCCTGACAGGCAAATGACAGCGGCATGGTATTTGCACTGTGGAACAGTGGAAACGCCCACTTTGACCTTCGTTTAACGACATCATTTTCACCCTCCCTCTTTTTTACCCTCCCTCTTTTTTTACCCTCCACCTCTCATTCACCCAAAAACCCCAAGCCCTTTGAAACAACTCGTCATTTCCGCCAGCGCGACCCATCGCGATTCTGCTTCCATCAGTTCTTATTTCAGGGAAATCAGCAGGTACGACTTGCTGACCCCCCAAGAGGAGGTCGACTTGGCCATCCGCATCCAAAATGGCGACGACCGCGCCTTGGAACGGATGGTGCAGGCCAACCTCCGTTTTGTCGTTTCGGTCGCCAAGAAGTACCAGCACCTCGGTTTGTCGCTCTCCGATCTCATCAACGAGGGCAACCTGGGCCTGTTGACGGCCGCCCAGCGGTTTGACCACACCAAGGGCTTCAAGTTTATTTCCTACGCCGTCTGGTGGATCCGGCAAAACATCATCAAGGCGGTGCAAGACAACGGCCGCACGGTGCGGATCCCGTCCAACAAGTTGGATGCCATGTACAAGGTGCGCCAGAAGATCAATGGGCTGGAGCAGGAGTTTGAGCGCGTGCCCTCCTCGGAAGAGTTGGCGGAAGCCCTCGACTTGCGGGTCGACCTGGTGACGGGCTGCCTGAAGTTGGACCAGCGCGGCGTGTCGCTGGATGCGCCGTTGAGCGATGACCCTGGCGCGGGATCGCGTTTGGATGTGATTGCCGACCCGGCGGCTGAAGCTTTGGACAGCGGCTTGGAGGCCGCCGACCTCGGTCGCGAAGTCGAGGTGGCCTTGAAGGGGTTGCCTGTCAAGGAGGCCGACTGTCTGCGGATGTTTTTCGGTCTCGGTGGCAAGCCTCCGCGCACCTTGGACGAGATCGCAGCCCGCTTCGGGGTGTCGCGGGAGCGCGCCCGCCAAATCCGCGACAAGGCGCTGGGCCGCCTGCGGACGACGCATGCCTTGTCGGGCATGAACGTCTACCTCTGAAGGACTGATCCGAAAGGGTGGAGGCCCTGCCAATCCGGCGCTCGCTGCAAAGCTGTGCCGGGACGGCGGGGCCTCTTTTTGTGCCACGCCAACTTTGGCGCTGGCCTTGGTGGATTCGTGCTGGCCTTGTGCTGGCTTTGCGCATGACATCACGTCAAGCTTGACGGGATTCTCTTTTTGGGCATTCCATGCTGAAATTTGTATCCACTGCTCGAATTAAAATACCAATAGAAACAACACACCAAATTTTTGCTCATGAACAACACCCACAACGTCTTTGTCTATGGCACCTTGCAGAAGGGGTGCTCCAACCATTACCTCCTTGCAGGCGCGGCCTTTCTCGGCCCGGCCTTGACGGAGGAGAATTTCGTCATGCGCACGCTCGTCAGTGAAAACGGGTACCGCGGCATTCCCTTTGTGGGCCGCGACCTGGATCTCGGTCCTGTGCACGGCGAGGTGTACGCGGTGGACGACCAGACGTTGGCGACCCTCGACCGGCTCGAGGGCTGCGTGATGGGCGATACAGACGCTTCGTGGTACCGCCGGGAGGCGGTGCCGGTGCGCGTGGGTGGAGCCGATACGGGGGCTCCCGGTAGTGCCGGTGCGGGGCGCGAAGAGACGGCGTGGATTTACCTGCACGAACGGCCGGCTTCACCCCTTGTGGCCAGTGGGCGCTGGAAGGACGCGGCACCGATGGTGGATCCCTGCTATTACTTCGCCTATGGCTCCAATATGGATCCGGCGCAGATGGTGGAGCGGGGCGTTCCTTTTGACCAATGCCGGCCCGCCTGCCTTCAGCACCACGTGCTGGCCTTCAACAAGGCCGGTTTGAGGGGCACGGAGGCTTATGCCAATGCGATGCCCGAGCGCGGTCAGGACCTGCCGGGACTGCTGTACCGCGTTCCCCGCGCAGAGCTGGAAAACGCGCTGGACCTTTACGAGGGCGTCCGCGGCGGCCACTACCGCCGCGTGGTCAAGGAGGTGCTCGTCGGCGATGTGCGCGCCCTGCCCACCCACCGCGAGCAAGCCTGGGTCTACCTCGCCGGAGCGGACCACCTGCGAGACGGCCTCCCCGTCTCCGACCGCTACATGGCGCGCATCCGCCGTGGCCACGCTCTGCTCGGCTTGTCGCAGGGGGGTGGCCTGCAGTGAGGGATGCTCTGGCCTTCTTTGTTTGGGATGCTTTAAGGGTTTGCCTCAGGCGCTGTAATCATGGGTTACAAGGTGCCGATAATGGTGTTGATGATGGCGGTGGCGGCCCATGGATTAGATGGGATCAGGGAGAGTCGTGGGGTGATGGGCATTGGCAGCATACTATTGTGCAGGTTGGCGATTTGAGCTTTGGTGAGGTAGGCCAGGTGGCCATCGGTGTAGCCGAAGACAGCGTTTCGCTTGGTGGGGTCCAGTCTTATGCGGCCGCCGTTACAAGGGTAGAGCGTGCGGGTGTCGAGTTCGAGGACGGCGAGGTTCTGGATGTCGAGCGGGCCGCCGTCCGGGCCGATGAAGTCAGCCATGAGGTCCACGGCAGTGGGGTAGGGGATTTCGATGTCGCAGTTGATCCAGCCGAGCCTGTCGACATCCATGGAGCGTTCTGTGATGCGGCCGGGGCGGTCCGGTCGGTCGGGAAGGGAGCTGGGCCGCAGGGCATCGGTGAGGAATTGGCGGTCAATGCCGTCCCTGTATTCGTTCCAAAGTGCGAGGGCCTTGCGCCGGCCGCGCTCGCGTTGGCGGTCCGAGTCCCCGTTGAGCAGGCGGTTGATGCGCGCGGCCAGCCGGGGATCGGCTCCCGGAGGCAGGCCCAGGTGGCAGGGGCATTCGGTGACTTTGTAGAGGGGTACGGCGGAGGTGTACGTGAGGGTGTCCGTGGAGGAGGCCTTGAAGCGTCCCGTCAGGACGGTGTCGATGATGAAGCGGACCAGGAAGGTGCCTCCCGATCCATCGGTGATGGGATCCACCTCGATGCGGGTGGCGTCATGGCCGCAGGGCTCACCATCGATGGGTACGAATTGTACCCCGCCATATTTTGCCAAACCGGGTTGATTTCCCGTCAGGTCGCCAATGTCAAATGAATGCCGGTTCGGGACGACGGGATTCACGCGGGGCGGCAGTTGCGCTTCAGCTGCGGAGAGTTCCGCCTCCAGGTCGCGGAGCTGGGTTTCATTGCGTTCCCCGGTTCGGGACCATTCACCAGATGCGGTATCGAGCACCCACGAGACATAGCTGGGATCCTCGTCCACGCTGAACCAATTGAGCTGCAGGCGCTTCCCAGGGGCCAATTCCACTTCGTTTCCGTCCACCGTGGCACGGATCTCGAGCATGCCTGCGCTGCGGAGGACGTGGTCACGGCCGGTGGTCATCGGCACGCCACCCAACCAGGTCTCAATGGGGTTGTGGAATTCGCGAACGGACAGCTCCACCGGCGCCAAAACCGCTTGTCCATTTGCATCCACAAAGGCGAGCTCGGGAATGGCGATTTCCATGCCCGACGGCAGGACGAAGATTCCTCCTTCCGTAGGTGCCGTGACGTTCTGCACGGGAATGGTGGCGTTTCCGAAGGGTGGGGTGAAGGAGGAAACAAGGGTAGGCGCAGGTGCCGCTGCGGCCAGGGGTTCGGCCTCACCACGTTGGATCATGAGACAACCGATGGGGAGTCCGATGAGGAGCAGGAGGAGGCGTGCCGAGCGGCGGGTGGTGGTCTTTTTCATGGATCGGGTTGGAATTGAATCACGTGGATGCCGGGCCCCTTGGTATGGGGCAGGGGTGGATTTTGATGTTGTTTGTGTTTTCGTGAGGGCCAGGTCCGACCATCTGAGCACCTGTGAATTCGGGGGAGGGCAAGGAGGGGATTTTCAGCGTTTCCAATGCCATGGCGTCAAGGTTGATGTTATGCGGAACTCCAACTGGAAGTCAGCACCTTGTGCGGGCCCATTCACAACGGGGTGCGGCAAATCGTGTGGATGGCAGGTTGATAACGACCCGGCGCCGCGTGGCGCACAGCGCGCTAAATTTTCAGGCGTACATGGATCGGGAAAGCAGCAAAAAGAAGGGGAGCAACTGGGGTCGTGGCATCTTCTCGAGACGTCGCCCTCCGCTGGCGCCGGGGATGCCCCCAATGCGGCCCGAGGAGGCGACGGCATTGGTCCATTCATGCATGGCCGATGCGGCCAGCTTCCATTGGCTGCAAGAGAGGTTGCTGCCGACCGGTGATGTCGATCGCCTGGGTTTCGATTACCGGAACCCGATGGGTTCTTATGCCCTGCTCTTCAATCGGCTGGCCAACCCGGCCGGCAAGGAGGCACCACAGATGGAACGGGCCCTGTTGGATCTCCGGCGCGATGTGCGCGTCCTTCCCGGTCTGGCGTCGCGTCGCAAGCGCTGGAAGTTGCTGTGCCTTGCGGTGTCCAATGATTGGATGGACCCCCTCTTCGAGGAGGCGTTTCCCAGGCTGGGTGGAGCCCTTTCACTGGTCGAGGAGATTGTGGGACCCCGCGCCAATTGTTGCACGCACGTCCAGCTCGTGACGTTCACCGAATGGAATGGCAGCCATCCAAAGGTGTATGCCGCCCAGCGTGACCGCATTTGGCGGTTGGGCCAAGCGTGTCTGAAATCCGGGGTGCGCCTGGAGGTCTTCACTTGGGACACCAGCCGCTTTGGCTGGAACCCGGGGGTCGACGAGAACGGAACCCCCTTGCTCGATGGCCGATACCAGCAGTGCCACTGGCGCTGCGATAGCTGGGGTCCGGGGTCACCTGACCGTTAACTTGGGCTCAATGAAATCAAGTGCTGATTTTGAGGCGTGCCTGCTGGGGGGTGCCATTGGGGATGCATTGGCTGCCCCCATTGAGTTCAGTCATTATCCGCGAATACTGGAGGAGCTTGGTCCGGAGGGTGTGCGGGATTTCGTCACCTGGCAGCATTATGGTCTGGATGCGCGTGGTTGCTTTACGGACGACACGCAGATGACGCTGTTCTCAGCAGATGGGCTGGTGCGCGCCTGGCTTCATGCCGAGGACAAGGGCAATGCCCAAGGCTATCGTCGCCAGACACACCGGGCATACTTGAGATGGTATGCCACCCAGGCCATGGCTTTCGATATGCGGGAATGGGAGGAGGACCAGGAAGCGGGATGGTTGATGGGAATGGAAGAATTGCATCGCCGAATGGCGCCTGGAAACACGTGCATGACTTCCCTTGAATCGGGGCGTCGTGGTGGCGCGGGGTCCGACCAACGCTACAACGACAGCAAAGGGTGTGGAACCGTGATGCGCGTTGCTCCGGCTGGGCTGCTTAACGGCGGGCTGCTGATGGACGCCTGGGACCTCGGGTGTGATCTCGGGGCCATCACGCACGGCCACGAGACCGGC
>Ga0209335_10002994_pt1 | contig 17240 bp, 11 predicted proteins | sample COG_09_FD_184753 | JGI IMG/M metagenome (GOLD analysis project Ga0209335, IMG submission 184753) | Pelagic Microbial community sample from North Sea - COGITO 998_met_09 (SPAdes) (version 2) | ecosystem: Environmental > Aquatic > Marine > Neritic zone/Coastal water | place: Helgoland, sampling...
AGAGATTGGAAGAGAAGGTGGAGTAATGGGTGTACTTTTAACCAATGACACAAGCAGTGCGAAAGGTGTTAAAATCTCCGAAGTTGTACCTCATGCGGCAGGCTTCAGGGCAGGTTTAAAAGCTGGGGATATTATTACTCACGCAGACGAAAGAAGAGTCAAGAATCAGGACGCCCTAATCAAAATTATTGGGAAAAAAGACCCAGGAGATGTTGTACGTATTACTTTGAACCGTGATGATAAATTACAAAAATTTCTTGTTACACTCGGTCATAGGTCCGTCACATTTGATCTATTTAATCGAAACCTGCAAATGAGTGGTGCTGTTTCCAAACGTAAAGATAATTTTCCAATCATATTACAACATGATATTCCTTTGCCAAAAGAGTCGATGGGAGCACCTCTTTTTAATATCTACGGAAAGTGTCTTGGAATAAATATTGCCAGAGTCGACCGTGTAACAGTCTATGCAATTCCGAGTTCAATTGCTCTTGAATGCCTGCCTTAAAAAAATTGTGAGTGATTATTTTATCTAAGTGGTAAACCTATAACTACTCTAAGACCTATTTCGCTACTTTCTTTATAACCGTTAATTTTTTCACGAGCTGCAGCACGACAATCAGTCGAAGAAGAAAAAAAGCTACCACCTTTTACAACTCTGTAACGCCCGTACAATCCACCTATTGGATCTGTCAGTGTTGTATTTTCACGATCTTCCTTAGACATGTGCGCCAACGCACTTGATGCGAAACTTTTTTCATATACATCATAACACCACTCTTTGGCATTACCATGCATATGATATATGCCCCATTGATTTTGAGAAAATTGCGGATATAAATATTTTTTAACATCATTTATCATTAGCGTAGGTCTGCTGTGCGTCTCGTTGAAATTAACATCATTGGAAGATATTGTATTCATAAACTTTTTTTCTTTTAATCTGTCTTGTTTTTGGTCTCCAGTATCTTCCTCGAGCAATTTGAAACCATGAACACCCTTAGCATTTCCCGCCCTACATGCATACTCCCACTCTGCTTCGGTTGGTAAACGACAAACCAAATGGGGTGGGATTAAATCAATCTTTCTTAATTCTTTGGTCATAGTTTTACAATATAACATGGATAAAGTATGCGATACATTTACCTTTGGGAATTTTGCTGATTTTTTATCATAAGGAACATTCATTATAAAACTCCATTCCTCGTTAGAAACTTCAAATCGCCCAATAAAAAAATCTTCGCTGATTTTTACTCTGCACTGCTTCTCATCTCTGTCGTCTGGTCTGCGGAACCTAATTTCGTTTTCCGGGGACCCCATAGTGAACTCTCCTGCCTTCACAAAAACAAAACCAATTTCTTCAATGTTCTTTTTTTGACCTAATGTTAATTCTTTTAGCTGATCTGGTATTCGATCGATTATTGGTATATCTAGTTTGAATGGAGGGGGTTGCTCATCATCACCACATGAAAAAATACAAAACATTATCGCTATATGTAGGACAGTACTTAACTTTTTCATTAAGGCTTTCATTCTGATTCGTTTTGAACCATCGGTAACTTAATGAAGAAGGTTGTCCCCTCGCCCACTTTAGTATCAAACCAAATTTGGCCTCCGTGTGATTTGGTTATCACATTATGTGCAATAGCTAATCCCTGTCCCGTTCCCACGCCAACCTCTTTAGTGGTAAAAAAAGGCTCGAAAATTCGATCGCTTACTTTCTTTGGAATTCCTCCTCCATTATCTTTGATTGTTATAATCGCACATCCGGCATTTTCATAATGTTTTGTTGAAATAACTAGGCTCCCCTTTTGGCCTTCGGGAAAACGATCGCGAATAGCATGAGCACCATTAACCACAAGATTAAGTACCACCTGATTAATTTCTCCAATATTACAGGGAACAAATGGTAATGCATCATCTAGTACCAAGTCTAAGTCAGCGTGATACTTCCATTCATTGGTTGCAACTACAACAGTAGATCGAATTGCCTGGTTGAGATCGCTAGGTTTTTTTGCTGATTGAGCATCCTTGTAAGCAAAATTCTTCATCGATTTTACTATAGTTGTAATTCTATTTATACCTTCACTTGCTTGATCAACTGCATCCGGGGCATTCTCGGCTAAGAATTGTAACTCCTTGGCGTCAGGAGCTGTTTTTTCACCTCTTAACTTAGCAAGGAATCCGCTTATCGCCTCTTTAAGAAATAAAATATTGTCATTCGCAAATTGGGATGGAGAATTAATTTCATGAGCAATTCCGGAAGCTAGTTGACCAACAGCCTCCATCTTTTGGGCGTGGACGAGTTGTGTCTCTAATTCTTTTCTTTGTATAATCTCGGTTTCAAGGCTCTCTGTTTTAGCAAGCAATTGTTCAGTTCTTGCTTTCACCGTTTGCTCCAAACCAATAACCAATCCTTGTAAACGTTTTGTTAAGGACCGAATTTCATAAGGACCCGATTCCTTCAATTTAAATGGCTTATTATACTCAATAGAATTTTTAGCGGCTAATTCTAATTTACGAATTGGACTCGCAAATGTTTTATAGGTGGAGAAACCAATATATATTACAATGCAAACATATCCAAAACCTATAAAAACTAAAAACCAGCGAATTAAATTTGTATCTTCTTCAAATTGTTTTTTTTGAATTTCAAAATGTGACTTTACATTATTTTGTGTAACTGAAACTGCAATATCTAGTTTTTCGACCATATTACTCAATTTTTCTTGAGTATCATTTAAATTTTTTTCGAAAAGTTTTATTTTATCTTTGTTGTTTGAATAATAATCATTGTGGTGTTGGCTATATTTTTCTTTATCTTTTAAGAAAGGCTTTGCGTTTTGTAAAAAAAGTTGGCTGACAAAGGAATTCCCTTCAAAGGCATTTTCTATTCTTTTGGCTAATCCATAACCTGTCATATCCCTATTCTTTTGAATCGTGAGTTTGCCCCAGTTGAAGAGACTTTGCTCGAATAATTTTATTTGTTCGGCTAAAAGACCTTTTTCTATATCCGTAGCTAGGTTGGAGTCGTCATTAAATTCTATTTCACCCAATTGATTTCTAAAATTTTCATCTCGTGAATAAGAATCTATAAATCTGTTATAAGATTCCTTGATTAAAATAATTTGATCATCTGTTAAATCATAAATTGCATTTTTACTAACTCCCATAGCATTAATGTATTCTGAAACTGATGTAGAAAATCTTGTTGCCAGGAAAAAAGTACCTTGATCTAAAACCATATTGGTTGCGGTATCCATATTCTCTCTTTTTTCACGATAGTTACTGTAAATTAGAAAAGCTAGAGTACCCAAAATTAGGGACCCACCAAAGCTAATAAGCATTAATATAAGAACATGGGTCCTTACTTTCATTGGAGCTTAGGCAGATTTAGTAAAATCCGAATCTTTAGAAATCTTCACCTGAATCTTTTTAGGAAACGGGCTCTTATCGAAGCAGGAATTATAATTTTTAATGACTTTTAAAAGTTGACGATCTACATCCGCTCCCTGAGAGGCTACCAAAAAACCCCCCTCAACCTTCAAGTCTTCGGCTAATCTCATTCCATTTTGTAAATGCTTGAATAGAATCTCTTCTAGTCGAAAATTCTGTTCAACTAGATTCATTAACTTTTGCAGAGCGTCGGTTACATTTGGATCATAATCTTTCGTTCTACTTTTAAGCGTTTGAAGAATGATAGCACGCTCGTGTCCAGTCTCCTCATAGTAGTCAAAATCAAGAGCAACCCTTAAAACAGAAGCTAACAGTCTTAATCCTGTAGTATCATTTTCTTCAAATCGGTACTGTATATCGACCTTTTGTAAAATTTTACATACATCTTCCAGTCCAGGAATTTTATCAATAACTTTTTGAGTATCTGAAGGAAGTTGTTTAACCATTTCCTTAACTTCCGCGTTTAGTTTTCTTTTGTGATAAACATCTTCACTCACTGAATTAGGCAAAGAAATATATCCTATCTGAGAAAAAACGCTCGCAACATCAACCCTCCAACTATTTGGAATTTCCATTATCTCCGCGAGTTCATTTGCTAATCTTCTAACTCTCTGAGCTCTTCCAAAAAATAAGGGTTTTGCAAATGATAGTGATTCAGCTAATGCATCCACAGCCCCACGTAAAGTTTGATCAAGCAAAATTCTTTTACTTCGAATTAGATCATTTTGTTCGATACTTGCGTGCAACACTTTAATCAGATCTTCAGGGGGACATGGTTTTGAAAGCATTCGAAACACACTGCCTGAATTTACTGCGGACATCGCGGACTCAAAATCTGTATGCCCAGTCAATAAAACTGTAACGACTTCAGGGTCTCTCTTTTTAATTTCTCCAAGCATCGTTGCACCATCCATTTGAGGCATTCTCATATCGGACAAGACTACTGAAAAACCACCTTCTCTATCAAAAACCTCTAAACCTTCAACTCCGTTTGATGCAAGATGTAGTTCAAAATCTTTTCTCAGGTTTAATTGAAAACCTTTAAGAATCATGTCTTCATCATCAACACAAAGAATTTTGTTATTCATAAACAATCAGAGCATATTGCTCCCACTGTATTTATTAGTGGGTCATTATATTCAAAGTGGGGATAGGTGGGCACAGGGGGTGGGGGTAAAAAAGACAAGAGCTTATAGAAACTCTTTTTCTAATCTTATACAACCTAATTTAATCGCTAAAGGTTTACAGTCTAAAAAGTGCTATTTATAAAACATTATTCGAATTTATCACATATCTAGTAACTGCATTATATATTTTGTTTTCATGGTTGAACTGGCTGCAAATTATTTTCTTAAAGTGAATAAAAATTCAACCAAGTCGATCAGTTCATTCTCAGTCATCGCTAAGTGTAAGCCCTCTGGCATTAGAGATACTTTCATTTTAGTTCGTTTTATTATATCCGCTTTTTTGATCTTTTGACTAAGCCCGCCCGCCATCCGAACAGTTAGATCTTGGATCCCTTCACTTATTACTCCGGCAAAGTTCTCACCCTGCTTGGTTTGAATAGTCCATCCTTCATAATCAAAACTGATACCTGCATTTGGTTGTACGATTGAAAGAATTAATTCACTTTTCGGAAGTTTATCACCAATTTCTGACAATCCCGGGCCAAAGTCCATACCAAGTGCACCAGCTTTATGACAGGCAAAGCAGAATTTCTGAAACACTTCTTTACCGGCTTCGACATTTCCTGTGCGACTGGCAAGAACTTCTATGCCTTCTAAAGTAAAAAGATGAGTGGAATTATTACGAACTAAATCAAGCCCATTCGAATTTTTAAAACTTTCAAGTAGTTGTTGTGACTCCACTGTTTTAACAAATCCAATAAGAGTAATGTATGCACTTCGTTTATCCTTAGGCAGAGAAGTCACTAGGTTTAACAGTTTTTCATGTTCTCCTAGTTGAAAGATCAACTTGACTGCTCGCGAAGCTTCAACGGAGGTTGCATCCTTTTTCAAAATTCGAATCAATTCTGGCACCTCTTCAACTACAGAGAACTGTTCGACTAATTCGAAATACCCTTCTTGCGACCGAAGAGAATCCACGCAACGCAAAACAGCTGCTTTCCACTTCTCGTTTTTCGACACATCAAAACGATTAAGCCGAATAAGGCTTTCAACAATTAGACGGTCTTGAGGACTTGCTTCCTCTTGACTGAAAGCCTGAAAAAAGAATCCAAAAAAAACCGATATCAAAATTAAATGGAAAAACATAAAATACTACGAAACTCTCTTTAAGTTAGTTTAACTTTTTTTTGGTCAATAAAGCGAACCAAGTCAAATATCGAGTAAAGATTCTAGTGCCTTATCCCTTTCCGGACCTGAATGAAAATCCAACGCCCGAACGAAACGGGGATGACTCTCTGCGGAAACCTTTTCATCCTTGAGAATCTTAACCAAATAGCTAGGGGCGGACTTTGCACGGACACGCCAAATGATATCGCGACCTTCTTGTGAATTCCATTTGTCCCCAACTTTCGCCAACCAAGCGTCAAAGCAGGCGTCCGCATTAAGATCAGAGGCAAGACCGAGAGCCTCCAAATACCAACGATCCTTACCGTCATGGCGAACCGCGAGCTCAGCCCAAAGATCGGCTGCTTCAGAAGTCTTTTCATGTCTAAGAGCAATCGCGCATTCTCGTCGGACTGCCGGCGAATCGTCCGAGACCAGTGTTCGGACAACCTTGACCGCATTGAAGCCTGACAATTGACGGGCGAGGCGAAGACCGACAATACGAATATCAGGATCCTTGTCCTTGGTCGCCAGATTCACATAATGTTCTCCCCGCCCCTTGATCTTGCCAAGTAGCCAAAGTGCTCGGGCTCTAAGCCTTGGATTGGAATTGGACCAGAGCTTTTGCAAAGCCTTCTCTGCATTCTTACCCTTCTCCTTGAGGGCATGCCAAGCGAGGTAACGCGTTGCTTGATTCGGGCTCTTGAGTGCGTCAATTGCTCCATCGATACTGGAAACGTCGACCTTGGGTGATCGGTATTGATGTCCGTCGGGAGCGACAAGAAACATACGGCCTCTATCGAGGTCCCGCATATTGTGTCCCCCGACACCCGGGTCATACCAGTCTGCGACAAGCAAAGATCCATCCGGAGCCGTAGCCACATCGGAGGGGCGGAACCATTTGTCCCTGCTTGCCCCGTTAAGTATATCGACTATCTCGGCATCATAGCCCGCCCCGCTCTTTGTTACGGGATACGCCCGAACAACACTGGGACCGGCATCGCAATGGATAACCTGCCCTTGAAAAACCTTTGGTAGAAGAGTGCCTTCGTAGACCGTGATTCCTGTAGGTGAACCCGCTCCGGTTTGAAGAAGGTTGGGCATCACGCCCGGATCATTGAGATGCCAGTGGCGCAAAGGGATGTCTGCCTCGATATTGGTCCTCTTGTCCCGCCAGCCCTTTCCACTGAACTCACCACGGTATCCATAGTTACCGAATTCCATAACGTAATTGATGCGTACACCACGGTTCCCGTCGTCGTCATTATCGGACTGCCAAACGGTTCCAAAGCTGTCTACCGCCGCTTCCCAGTTATTACGGAAATTCCAACCAATGGTCTCGAAATCGGATCCATCCTCGTTGCAACGAAAGACCATGCCTTGTTGGTATGGTTTACGCTTGTCATTCACCTCGTTGCCGGCCAGATCGATAATGGGTTGTTCATCCTTGTCCTTAATTTGACGTCCACTATTACCAAAATTGAAGTAAAACTTGCCATCGGGACCAAAGTGTACGGCGTGGATACCATGATCGTGCTGAGTACCCGAAATACCTGTAAAAAGAGCCACTGGTGGACCATCCGGTTTATCATCTCCGTCCTTGTCCGTGAAAACTGTAATACGATCACCGACTGCAACGACTATCTTTTCTCCGAAAACACTCACGCCATGTGCAGAATCAATATCGCGCCCTTGATAGAAAGTCTTCACCTTGTCCGCCTTGTTGTCTCCATCGGTATCCTCGAGGATTAGAATACGGTCACCTTCTTCACGCTTGTTCTTGTGTCTCCGGTAATTGGTCACCTCACATACCCAAATGCGCCCTCGGTGATCGATGTCGATAGCGGAAGGGCTTAAAATCATGGGCTCGCTAGCAAACAAGGTGGCTTTTACTTTTTCGTGTACCACCAAATTATCAACCGCATGAGCCGGGTCTCCCTGCTCCCCCATCCTCTTACCCGAACCTCTTGAACTGGATGCCACCTTGACCCCACCCAAAACCTGGGGCTTTTGCGAATAAACATAAAACTGAACACTTGATTGATTACCACAGCCTCCTTGCTTTGCTCCACCATCGTCTAATGCGCCCCTGGCTAGAAAACGCGTAAATTTATGATCGGTGGGCAATTGGTAACTGATTAACGAATTCGCATGGCAACCTATGCCTTGAACTTCCTTGCCCGCTACTTTCATTGTGCTTCCTTGTGCATTTTTGTTCAGGTTGACCCCACCCCAACCTGACGACGCATTCTTCCATTTCATCGAGGTAAGCTTTGTTTCCTTCCCCGTTCCATCGATTAGTCTAGGGTTGACCCAGTCTGCCCAATCGCAAGCATAACCGTTGCCCGCATCACTAACATAAAGGTGCAGTTCCTTTACTCCCTTGATTGCAACGGAAACCTCAATGCTCTGACTAGGGGTTTGGGCAGTCACGACCTTGCTTGCAAAAAGAGGCTTAGGGTTGGAATCAGAGGAGGCTTTTGGTGAAGTGTTCGAGCCACCTATTTTCGGTAACTTGCCGTTGAATTCCTTGAGCTTGGTCTCGATTTGTTCCTTCGTCCATCCGCGAGGAGGATAGTCTTGGTTCTTCTGTAATCCAGTAACCGATACTTCACCAGGCGACACGCCCTTGGAGGGAATTTCAGCCCTTGCGATCCAGGTAATCCCATTCAAGGCTAGCTTGCGAAAATTGTCGGAGCCCCAGTTGACATGATTATGACCTCCTGTAAACCCGAATCCCCGACCGTAGGAATAATCTTTACCGCGCTGGTAAGCCCAAGCTACATGCTGGGCTTCTTTCCTCTTCAACACAGCCTCTCGGACATGGGGGTTGTTACTGTGAGCCCCATCACGACGCTTGAGCGTGTCCGCACTTGGCATAGCGGAAAGAATAGGGGTTAGCCCCTTCATATTCTCCCGAAAGCGCATATGATAATACCATTCGTCATTGATCGCGAAAGGCTTGACCCCCGAGCTGACAGGGTGGTTGGGGAACAACTTGAAATCTGCCGTCCAATGAGGATTGACGGACCAATTGGTTTCGAAATATCCACCAATCCATTTTAGAAAATAATCCCCTGGAGCACCCTTAGGTACTTCCACGCCATAATGTATGCATGCAAGACCCACTCCCCGTTTCATAATTTGGTCAAACTCTTTCAAATGCGCATTAAGCAAATGCCTTCCACCGCCATCACAATATACAACCACTGCAGCTGCTCCCTTAAAGACATTTGGGTCTTTGGGATATCCACCATCAGTAACAACAACGGATTTTAGTCCTACATTTGCCTCATCAAGTTGCTTAGCAAGTAGCTTCGATCCGGCAATATGTTCATGCGAAAAATAACCATGACTCTTGGCTCCGGCAACGAACACAACTTTTTTATCCGCTGCCAAAAGTCCAAATTTTAAAAACAGATTAAGAAAAAGAAATATTAGAATTTTATTTTGTAAGTACATAAAAATTAAAGGTTATTTTAACTCAAGACTTTCTTTTTTCTTCTTTTACACCTCTTCACTCAAATGAAAAATTGTGTTTCAACAAAATTTATTCATTGATTAGTAAAGGATTGAAGAGATACAATTAAACTTAAGAAGTATGAATTTTTCCCTTACTCCTCGCCTTTGCATAATGATGTTTTTCCAATTCTTCATATGGGGAGTGTGGTATGTGCCCATGTGGACTTTTCTTGGAACAATTGAAGTGGAACCTAGTTTACGAGGAACTGCTTATGCCGCTACCGGTGTTGCCGCAATAATTTCTCCGTTTATTGTCGGCATGATTGCCGATCGTTTTTTTGCGACCCAAAAAGTATTTGCATGGTTACACATTATGGGAGGAATTTGCTTATATCTGGTTGGGCAGGCACAATCATGGGGGGATTTTTATCCCTTTCTTCTCTTACATCTGATCTTTTACATGCCAACCCTCGCCTTGGCTAATTCATTATCTTTTCAGAACATGAAGGAACCACAGAAAGAGTTCCCGCCGATTAGAACTTTAGGAACCATAGGTTGGATTGCATCTGGAATCTTGGTCGGGAGCAGTTTTTATGTAGACGGAGTCTTTCAACTTGCATGGCCGGCCTTTTTAGGTGGAGCAACAACACCTAACGATTGGAACTCTATTGCGTTAACCTCCATGACATTTGAAATCGGTGCAATCGCTTCAATTGCTCTGGGGTTTTATGGTTTTACTCTCCCTAACACACCTCCAAAACTAAAGGGTAAAAAAGTTACCACCGCTGAGGTGCTCGGTTTAAAAGCGTTTAAATTAATGCAGGATCGTTCATTTGCGGTTTTTATTATATGTTCCTTTCTTATCTGTATCCCCCTTTCGTTTTATTTCCAGTCTGCAAACGGGTTTTTAAAGGAAATGGGGGTTTCTAATTCGGAAGGCGTAATGACATTAGGTCAAGTTTCAGAAATTTTCTTCCTTCTGCTAGTCCCCTACTTTTTTAAGAAATTCGGTGTAAAGAATATGCTCATGATTGGAATGCTCTTCTGGATCCTACGCTATGTTCTTTTTGCAAATGCAGATTCAAGCACTCACAGCCTGCTTTTTCTTGGAGTAATTTTTCATGGTATTTGCTACGATTTCTTCTTTGTCACCGGTCAGCTTTATGTCGATAAAACCGCGTCCGAAGACATCCGCTCCAGTGCGCAGGGCTTTATTGCATTTGTAACTCTCGGCCTCGGAATGTTTGTGGGTGGAGAACTAAATGGCTGGTGGAATGCCAAGCAAAAGCTTGAGACTGGAATGAACTGGGAAGCGGTCTGGTACTTCCCTGCGATTATGGCCACCGTTGTTTTATTGGCTTTCTTTTTTGCTTTTCAGGAGCCTTCTCCAAGAAAGAAATCAGCTTAATCCTATATTAATCGCTTTAAAAAATACTAGATTCAAATAAAACAAGAATTATCAAAATGAAAAATATTACTACTAGACGAAATTTTGTTAAAGCCAGTTCCACATTATCCGCTGGAGCCTTTCTGACAAGTCCCCACATAGCAAAAGCCGCTCAAGATGATAAAGTAATCAAAATTGGGCTGGTAGGAATAGGTGGTAGAGGAAGCGGGGCTGCAGCACAGGCAATGAATGCCGATCCCAATGTTGCTCTGACCGCCATTGGTGATCTGTTTGAAGACCGGATCAAACTGCGTAGCCGTATTCTCAAAGCCCGGGGACGGGATAAATATCAGGTTACTGATGAAACCACTTTTACAGGATTTGATGCTTATAAAAAAGTAATCGACTCTGGCGTAGATGTTGTGATTTTAACCACCCCCCCAGCCTTTCGTCCACAACATCTGGAATATGCAATAGAAAAAGGGGTGCACTGCTTCTTTGAAAAACCGGTTGCAGTAGATGCACCGGGTGTTCGGAAAGTGATTGATCTCGCAAAAAAAGCCAAAGCCAAAAACCTAAATTTCATGTCAGGATTTTGCTGGAGGCATCATAACCCAAAGAAAGAAGTATTTGGAAGAATTTTAGATGGTTCCCTTGGAAATTTAAATGCCATGTACAGCACCTACAATGGTGGTGAAGTTTGGAAAAAGAAACGTGAAGATGGATGGAACGACTTAGAAGCGCAAACCAGAAACTGGAATGCCCATTTATGGCTTTCGGGAGATTCAATTGTCGAACAAGCCGTTCACTGTATAGATATGATGCAATGGGCAATGGGAGAAGCTTTACCTACTCATGCAGAAGGCTCAGGAGGTAGGCAAGTCTACAACGATATGGATAAATATGGAAATATATATGACCACTTTGCTATCTCATATCAGTGGGAAAATGGCACAAGAGGTTATCACTTTTCCAGGCAACAAAATGGAACTGCAGGAAGTTATGAACTCGAACTTTATGGAAGCAAAGGCTTTTGTTCCGCCAAAAACAGACATCTCATAGATGCAGGTGATAATTCATGGAGATTTAGAGGCGAAAATAATGATATGTATCAAAGCGAGCATGATGAGCTCTTTGCATCCATTCGTAATGGAAAAGCGTTTAATGATGGTGAAAGAGCTGCACATAGTACTATGGTAGCCATTCTTGGCAGAATGGTAGCTTACACCGGGCAAAAAATCAGCTACCAAGATGCTCTAAATTCAAAAGAATCTCTTCTTCCAGCGGAATATAACTGGGAAATGACCCTTCCCGTTCCTAGCCCTCCCACACCCGGCGTAACTAGATTCATTTAAGTTTTAACTTGGTTGAATTCTTTTTCCTAGCCAGTCAATTATAAGTTCAGAAACTTGAGAAATGGCTTCTCCCGAAAAAGAGTGGTCTACATTGGGTAGTTCTACAAAGTATCTTATATCTTCAAAATTTGAAGCTAAAGAGGCAGAGTCTGTGATTGGAATTAATTTATCATCTGAACCATGTATCAAAAGCCAGGGAATTAATATCGACTTTGACTGGGGATACACACTTTTGAGAATTTTTAAATCTTCTGCTTGATTTTCTGAAAGTACATCAAGTTTATTTCTCAAAGGTGCACCCTCACTCGCAAATTCTGCATTCTGAAGATTGAAATAAAATTTCTTTGTTTCAACTAGACCGGCGAGTGAAATAAGCAATTGAATTCGAGAGTCATCCGCACTTAATAAAGTTCCCACTGTAGCTCCGGTTCCGTGACCAAGATAAATCGGACGACCACCCCGTTCACAAATGGTTGATATTATAGCACGCAAATCTTTAATTCCTTTTGAGATTGTATGATCACCATGTTGCCCTTGTGAACTTCCATTTCCAGAAAAAGAAAAGCGTAAAACCGACATTCCCTCTTCGGAAACTTTATGGGAAAGTTCAGCGATTAAATGAGTATCCTTGTTTTCGTTAAGTCCATGGCCAATAACGAGAACATAATGATTATTCTCCGCACCAGAATGATATGTATAATCAAGTGCTTCTCCCGCTTCATTAATAACATTTCCGTATTTCATTTTTAATCCCAAATGTATTTCTCAAATTTTGCAGGAATCACTCCAAATGAAAAAGTAAAGTTGAATCAAACTGATTTAATATTTAAAGAATAATTTAATTCAAAGGAGACTCTTCAATAATTAAAAGGGAATTATAATACCTATAAAATAATGGATCTTGAAGGCGAATTTGTTCAAGCACATTTTCTCCCATTTCTTCAAATTTAAGACCTAATTTTACAATAATATCTCGATTACTTACTTTCAACAATTCAGGCTTTCCAGCATTCATCTCCCTATATTCTCTTACGATTTTACAATCAAAGCTAGCTTTAGTGCTAGCCGCACCAAATTCTTGGAAATCAGAAACTTCCGGCTTTTCTTGATTAAAACGATCATCTTTTAATGTTTCATTTTTTGTTTCTGAAATATCGTCGTCATATACGATTGTTGCTTCATTATAAACCGCTTCTGGCTGAGGCTGAATTGCATTCATAAACTTTTGAGTATTTATCGCATAACTTATAAAAATGGACGGTATAGCTTTTTTTGGTCCAACTAAATCGACCAATTTTATAAAACCTGAAAAGCGATTTCTAAAAGCATTCCTGCCCAGCCTGACAGATTTAATCCAATCATAAATAATTGACAGTCCTTGTTCATCAAATTTTTGCTCTTCACTTACTTCAAAAAATACCCAAGGTAGATTTTGGGAACTAGGTGGAGAAATGTATTCCTCGGCTGTAGTTAAAAACAGTGCATTCCATAAATTAGGTTTTAGGTGACAGGATTTCATTAAGAAAGTAGCTGCCTTTCCTTCTCCCCAAGCGAACAGATTTATGGACAATTCTGGTTCGAATTTTTTAAACCTCATTATCTTATCAACCAGACCTTCTGGGGAAGATACAGGTAATACTAGGCAAGCAAACCCCTGTCTGGCTAGAAACCCAAAACTTGAATTTAAACTTTTAAATTCATTTTCCCTCGTATATGCATCCTGTTTTATTACTACTTTTATAAAAACTGCTTTTGCAGTTTCTATCTTATCCCCAACGCGCCTTGCAAGTTCTGCATTAACATCATTAGCAGTAGCAAACTTATTTAAATTAGGTAACAACAATTCAGTTATATCTGCCTTCGAATTGTTTCTTTTAATGAAATTACCTAATGGGTTTAAATTATAAGTTATAAAATCCTTATAATGGTCTTGTAATGGTCTGGTAAAGCTAAGAGTTTTCGTACAGTAATCTACTTCTTCACTAATCCAATAACCTAAATGCTTTGGTTTCGGACGATCTGTCGGACATTCTGAAAAATGATCTAAAGGTAATTTTTTCAAAAACATATTTTCTTTAGGATCATCCGGCTCCCCCCATGCTATATGCAATCTCCAATTCGCATAATCATCAATCAGCCTAAAGCATGCACCTTCAACCAGATATAGACTGAAAACAAATAGGAGAAGAAATATAAGCCTTTTAAGTAAGTTGTTACTCTTTTTCACTAGTACCCCCTTTTAAACTCGAATCCTTTTGTAAATCTCCTGTTTTACTATCATCTTCCATATCTGTATTTGATGGAGAACTTGGCGGAGTTGGATTTTCACCAGTACCTGCAGCATTATCCATTTGATTATCATGTGATTGAGTTTCAACAATATCTTGTTGGTTTTCTGATTCTTTTTCATCACTCATTTCCACATTTTCGACACCATCCTTTTCTCCAGAATCTGAATTTAAAATTTCTTCTAACTGGGGTAATTTTTCTAACTTTGCAATTTCGGTATCATGATGAGCTTCAACAGGAACCCCAGCATTAAGTTTGTTTTTACCTAAAGGTTTTTCCTCAATATTTTGATCCGTAGTCGAACTCCGAGCCTGCCCAAAATCAGGATTCTTACTGGCTACCTTTGTTGAAGTTCCGTACTTCTTCGCCTTAGGTCGATTAATATTTAAAGACCAAGAAGAGAATGCATAACAAATTACTGATATGATAATGCATGAAGCTGTGGCGATAAATAACTCTCTTTTTTCAACTGCATCAACTATATGATTATCTTTTATAAATTTATTCCAAAAAAATAACACTAGTATAAGTAATGGAATAGAAAAACCCAAAAAAAGTAACCCTATTCGCTTTGAATCTTCATCTATGGAAAACAAAGCGAGAAAATAAAGAGAATATCCAACTAAAACTAAAGAAAAGGAAATCTTCAAACATAGAACCATATCACCCACTGAATCATTTTTATTGGAACCTAGTAATTCGGGAATGTAGTAACCTGCGAATGTAGTATTTGATAACTTTACAAATATGTTATCAAGTCCGGTAAAATTCAATGCAAAGGCCACCCAAATAAATACCAAAAACAACAACCCAATGCTACCCAAGTAAAGATAAACAAGTCTATTTACACCATACACACCTTATTTACACTTTTATTAACAGAAGAGGCAAGGTTTTCTACCTTCATGCAAGAATTAAGAATCTTGCTAATTTATCCAATAACTGACGACCATGTTTCATTCTGTTCTATCCACTATCATTTTAAATAATCGACAAATTTCCTCCATGAAAACTTGAGGTTTTTTATTTGATGAACGAATGCTTTACTTGGAAAGAATAGTTAAATCATCAAATTGAATCGGGGTGCTTGCATAAGGGAACCCCCACAAAGCACACTTACCACCCATGTATTGAATATCAAATGTCTGAGTGAATAACCAAGGTATTGGCTCTTTTTCTAACTTAGGCCAAAGTTTAAACTGAGCGATTGTAGATTGATTTAAATTGGCAGGAAGCATTTGAAAACGGACAGACCACCATTGATCCCCCACCCACTTAAAGGGTAATTCTTTAAGTATGCTATCGTTCATGGATAGTACCAGATTGCGTGCAGCAGGATTCAGTCTTAGCCGCAAACCGCGAACTCCTCCTATACCGGCTGCAACAGAAGGCATCCGCCTGCCTTTTTTGGTTGTGAAGAATGAAAATTGTAATTCCAAACCCTTATCCCTAATCCTCGGGCCAAAAAGCAAGCCAAAATCTCCCATAGGCGAGCCAGGTAATGTTAAAATCTTATTATTTTTTGTATCTGTCTGCACTGAGTAAGCACCATCTAGAATAAATAGGCTTTCAGGTTCGGAACCAGCTTTCACTTTTGAAAAGTCTTCGCTAAACTCAACGACCCAACTAGAATTGCTCTCGCTGGATTTAGTTTCAACTACTATTTGATTCTTAGTATCTTCAATAGGCGAAGTATTCTTTACACCCTTTTGGGTGCAACCAAGGGTTATAAAAAAGCTCAAAAGAGCTAAACAGTTCAATAGGAATTGATAACTTATATTTAATGATCGAAACTTATTCATTTTTTAATAAGTGAAGTTGGCTTTTACGCAAGGTCAAGCAAACGCCGATTCCGACCCAGAAAAACGCGAGGAAACCAAGTGCCATAAAAAACCAAAGGAAGCCAATGCTTGGCGAATCCAAGATACCACCGAATAAAGCAGGTAAAATTCCTAATATTGCAGAGACCGACCCAAGCGCAATTCCCCAAAATGCCAACCATGCATGTTCTAAAAAAGCATTTTTTCGAATGTAATTTAATTGATATCCAATCGCTTCAAATAGGGCAAATTCTTGACCACGCTCCACTAAATTCCTAACCACAACCAACCCTAATCCACATGTACCAATTAACATTCCAAGACCGCCCAATCCCTGGAATATGGATAGGTATGTATTTTCTACTTTCTGTAATTCTGCAAGCTTTTCCAAAGAATCGCGAAACTCCATCCCATGCTGAAATAATCGGTCCTCCAAATGAACTGCCAAATTTTTGGCATCCTCTTTATTACCCGAAAGCATAAAACTACGGTATCCACCCTGCTGTTTGAATTTATCCAAAAAATCATCTTCCTTTATAAAGAGTGCTCCCTGTAACATCGATCCTTTGAACGCTCCCACTACTTCAACCTCAAAAGGTTTTCCTTCTCCATCCATGTAGTTTAACCGTCCACCCATTCCCATCTTCAATGCCCACATTAAAGTGTTTTGATCGACTAAAGCAGGAATAGCTCCACCACCCAGTTTGCGGTATAAGCTAGACCAGTTCCCCTCCGCAAATTCAAAGCGACCATCAAAATCACTTGGCTTTATCCCAAAAATTTCAGGACGAATGGCTTTGTTCAAATTTAGGCAACTAGCATCATCACCCTCCCGTAAACGTAAAGGAACCACATTCGCCTCCCGCAAAAGGCTTTTATTTAAATCAAAAAGATTTATGGCCTCATCCTGATTTAAATCATCATATATTGGCACCGCTGATTTGCCCCAAAAGGAAAATCCACCCGTGCCAGATTGTAAATCAGTTGGGGAAACAGGAGGAGCCTTTCGAAATGCGCCTGTACTCACAACAAGAAACGCACCTGCGGCCATAGAGCCCACTGTCACTAGACTTCTTCCTGCACGCCTACCTAAATTTCTACGATTAATTTGAATAAGGCTAGAAAGACTTTTTTCATCTTTTTCTTTTTTACCTAAATTTGACCTGAATAAAAAAAGACC
>Ga0209335_10003001_pt1 | contig 17220 bp, 17 predicted proteins | sample COG_09_FD_184753 | JGI IMG/M metagenome (GOLD analysis project Ga0209335, IMG submission 184753) | Pelagic Microbial community sample from North Sea - COGITO 998_met_09 (SPAdes) (version 2) | ecosystem: Environmental > Aquatic > Marine > Neritic zone/Coastal water | place: Helgoland, sampling...
AAATCATAATAGTTCATTTGTATTGCTGAGAGATTTGCATCTATTAATTTTAATTTATCGTTAATATTAATTTTTGATGAAATTTCATTATACAATTTAAAATCACTATTCTGTATATTGGATCCAATTTTATTTAATATTGAGATGAGTTCATTTTTATTAAATATACCTTTGCTAAAAGCTAAATAAATTTCATTGTGACTAATGCTTAAACCACTCTTAAGAATGATCTCTATATCAAGGATATTGTTAATACTAATATTTGAAATTTTAAAATAATCTGGATTCTTATAGACTATATATTTATCTAAAATATCTAAATTTGCATAGTCTGCTTCAATATTATTTAAATTATTATTTACTAATAACTCCAAAAAAATTGAGTTTAATTGGGATTTTGTACTTTGATCATAAAGTTCGAGAAGCAATTCAAGTTGCGATAAGTTATTACTCTCTAAAAGACAAATAGAACTATATATGATGTTGTTATAGAATTTTTTTTGTTCCACATTTAAATTAATATAAAAACTGCATAATTCCTCAAACCTTGCTGAATCAAATAAAAAATTGAGATAAAACTCGTTATATTTAGGATTAATAAAACTATCAAATAAAATTGAGTCAAATATTTTTCTATGAAAAGAAAAACTATAATCACCTAAATAAAATTTATTAATTTTATATAAGATATAATCATTTTGAGAAAAGTTATCGGGAAACTTAACATTATTAGACGCAGTATTTAAAATAATAGAATTATAGTAATTATTTTTACTTAAGCTTAAATCATCATAGAATGAATTTAATTTGTCTTCAGTATCAAATTTATAATAATCTCCATAAGGTATATCTGGATTACTTTGTATGACAATATTTTCAATTTTGTCCAAATAATCTTCCTTCAATTCCTCAGCAATTAAAGAGTTAATGATAAAAAAACAAAATATAGAAGATAGAATTTTAATCATATAAAGTCTGATTTGTTAAGAATATGCTCTTTCAACGAACTAGGTGAAGGAATAGTTATTTTATTAATAAAATAGATACCAATTATTATTAGAATAGCTATGCATATGATTAGCAAAGTATTTTTGGAATTTGTAATATTTTTTTTTTCTAAAAACATACTATATTATACATACAACTAAAAAATAAATGATGAAAGATTTTAATTACAAAATATGCTTAATTGGCATGCCGGGATCTGGAAAAACGACATTAGGCAAAGAAATAGCTAGAGTTTTTGATTATGAATTTATTGACATGGACTCGTTGATTAAAAAAGAAACAGGTCTTAAAATATCACAAATTTTTTCAAATAAAGGAGAAGAATATTTTAGGTCTATAGAAACATCAATTTTAGAAAAAATTATTTTAAATGATAAAAAACTCATTATTTCTACAGGTGGTGGTATAGTATTAAGAAATCAAAAAATCCTGAAAAAAACCTATAATATCTATTTAGAATGTAATATTAATACTTTAGTTAAAAGATTGAGCTCGTCAAAAGAAAGACCTTTAATAGGAGATAATTTAGTTAAAAATGTAAATCAATTGCTTATTGAAAGGGAAATTCTTTATAAAACGATTTCCAACGCTATAGTAGATTCAAATAAAACTAAGAAAAATATAATCAATCAAATTCAAGAAATAATTACTCATGAAAATAATAAATAAGCCAAACAATATACAAATAACTGATTTCGATCTAGATATTTTAAATTTTATTAAACACAATTTTAATAATTCAGATATTTTAATCATTGATAAATCATTAATAAAATTAACGCTTATTAAAAAAATAATAAAAATTGGTTCTACTAGGACAATTATTATTATTGGTGATGAGAATATTAAAAGCTTAAATCAATATTGTAAAATAACAGAAAATATTTTAAAAAAAGGAATAAATAGAAATTCTAAAGTGTTTTCTCTTGGCGGTGGCACTATAGGAGACTTAGCTGGCTTTGTTTCCTCTACTCTACTAAGAGGTATTAAACATATAATGATACCTACTACGCTACTTGCAATGGTGGATAGTTCTATTGGCGGCAAGAATGGAATAAATTCTATTATTGGAAAAAATTTAATTGGAAATTTTCAATTACCTGAAGCGATAATAATAAATACAAATTTTTTGAAAAGTTTACCCAAAAGAGAAATTTCTTGCGGTTTTTCGGAAGTTATTAAATACGCTTTTATTAATAGTAAAAAATTAAAGGACATAATGGTAAATAATACTGTTTATGAAATCAAAAAAAAATTTCTAAAGGAAATTATTATTGAGTCAATATTGACTAAGTTAAAATATACAAAAGACTTTAGAGAGAGAGAAACTGGGAGATATTCAAGGGCCATTTTAAATTATGGACACACATTTGGACATGCTATTGAAAGCATGAATAGCTTTAAAGGAACTGTTAAGCATGGGGAAGCAGTCGCAATGGGAATGATGTTTGAAATGAAAGTTTCAAGTGCACTAAATTTAAAGCCAAATTCTATTAATGATTTAGAAAATTTGCTTCGAAAGTTTGCTTTACCCTTGAGCTACAAAAAATACATTCATAAAAACAATATATCTAAAATTATAAAAAAAATATCGTCAGATAAAAAATCTTTTAATGAAAATACAAATTTAATTTTAATCAAAAAAAATACTGGCATTGTGAAAAAAGTTAGTTTGGTTAAACTAAGTGAATTAAGTATGAAATTGGTTACATGACCACAATTTTAGTTATTAAAATTTTAGCCATTATATTACTCTTAACATGTTCAGCCATTTCTTCTGGATCAGAAACTGCGTTGACTGCTATTTCAAAACTAAGAGCTATAAAATATAAAGATCAAGGCAATGAAAAAGCAGGTTATATACTTAAAATTAAGGAAATTAAAAATCAATTCATTACAGGAGTATTACTTGCTAATAATCTTTTTAATATTCTGGCCACAGTATTATTTACTGAAATATTAATTTCATACTTTGGAGGTTTTGGTATGACAATCGCAACAATAGTAATGACGTTCGCTATTGTTATCTTCTCAGAAGTTACTCCAAAGATATATGCCATAAATAAACCAATGAAATTTTCTCTTGCTGTTGCAAAGTTATTTTTTTATTACACTAAATTCATAAGTCCGGTTGTATTTTTTATTAATAAAATTGCATCTTACTTTATGGGATTATTAGGAATGAAGCTCGATGAAAATCCTAATAAAAATATGGAAGAAGAATTTGAAGGAGCGATTAAATACCAAAAACAGCACTCGAAAGACAATATAGAGCAAATTGAATACATGAGTAACTTGTTAGAATTAAAAGATTTAAAAGTAGACGAACTAATGACTCATAGAAATGATATAAGCTACATTGACTCATCGGATCCAATTGAAAAAATTATTGATTATTTAAAAGTTAATAATTTCACTCGGGTGCCCGTAATTAAAAAAAATTTTGAGAATGTGTTAGGAATTTTGGACATAAGAGATCTATTAAAGTCAGAGATTACACTGAACGAACTCGATCAAGACAGGATAGTAGGTCACCTAAATGACCCTTGGTTTATTCCAGAAAATAAAATGGCAATTAAACAATTAATAGATTTTAAATCAAAAAGAGAACATATGGCATTGATCGTAGATGAGTATGGAGCCGTTCAAGGATTAATATCATTTGAAGATATTATTGAAGAAATTATCGGAGAAGTCTTTGACGAAACAGATGTTGAGAACTCTTATTTAGAAAAATTAGACTCTAATAATTATTTATTTAATGGTAATACGAGTATTCGAGAATTAAATCGTGTTTTAAAAATTGATTTACCGGATGAACACGTAACATTATCAGGATTAGTTTACAGTATAACTAATGATATTCCAAAAGTAGGGAAAGTTTTGAATTATCATGATATTAAAATTCAAATTATTTCAAAATCTGTAAATAAAATTTCTAAAATTAAAATAACTATTTAACTATTTTAATTGATATAGAATGAAGCCCATTGTCGATAAATTCTTGTAGTTTACCATATATTTTTCTGTGAACTTCTATTCTAGATATGTTTTTTTCAAAAAAAGAGACTATTATTTCAATATGTGTTAATTGATCTTTTAAATTTTTAACAGATTGATGTCCTCGATGAGAGTGACTAACATCGATGATTTCTTCAATATTAAACTCTGAAATAGATTGGAGTGAATTTTTAATTTCCTGCAGTAGCATTATTTATAAAATATTATATAAATTTACTGGCCATGAATCAAAAAGATAATACTCAAATATGCAATCACGTGGATTGCAATGATGAGGGTCTATATAAGGCACCAATAAATAAATATACTTTAAATAAATATCAATGGTTTTGTCTCGAACATGTTAAAGAATTTAATAAATCTTGGAACTTTCACAAAGAAATGGATATTGATGAAATCGAAGTCGAACTTAAAAAAGATTCTACTTGGAGAAGGCCGACTAGGCCATTCGGTTCTGGATCTAACTTCCATAATTTTGATTTTGATGATCAATTTAAGGACAGAACATCCAAAACAAATAAAAATTCGAATAAATTAATTTGGAGTCTTGAGCAAATGAATCTTACAATAAAAGCTACAATTGATGAAATTAAGCAAAATTATAAAAAATTTGCAAAACGCTATCATCCTGACGCCAAAAGTGATATTAAAAATAGTGATGAAAAATTTAGAGATTTAGTTGAAGCTTACACTTACTTGATGGATTATCATAAAAAATAATATGACAAATAAATTAAATAAAGTAACTAATATTGATAAATCAGATGAAGTTAAAGCAAGTGAACTTTTTAATATAGATACAGATTTAATTGTATCAAAATTTATTGAGCGTTCTAGCTATGTACCAGAAATAGATGATAGCTATGTATTTGATCAACAAACAACCATAGCAATACTTTTAGGATTAAAATTCAACAAAAGAGTATTTATTCAAGGCCTTCATGGAACAGGTAAGTCGACCCATATAGAACAAGTATGTGCAAGATTAAACTGGCCTTGTGTTAGAATAAATCTTGATAGTCACATTTCAAGAATTGATCTTATAGGAAAAGACTCAATAGTTTTAAAAGAAGGAAAGCAAGTCACTGAATTTCAGGAAGGCATACTACCCTGGGCTTTCCAAAATAATGTAGCATTAGTTTTTGATGAATATGATGCTGGTAGACCCGATGTTATGTTTGTAATTCAAAGGATACTTGAAACTGAAGGAAAGCTTACATTATTAGACCAAAATAAAGTTTTAAAACCCCACCCCTACTTTAGGATTTTTGCCACCGCTAACACAGTAGGATTAGGAGATACTAGCGGTATATATCATGGCACAAATCAAATTAACCAAGGACAGATGGATAGGTGGAGTATTATTTCTAAACTAAATTATCTTTCAGAAGAAACAGAAATAGAAATTGTGTCTAAAAAAATTAAAGCAAACGATGATGAAAAAAAATATATCAAATCGATGGTAAAATTGGCCAACTTAACAAGAAAAGGTTTTCAACTTAAAGATATATCCACATTAATGAGTCCTAGAACTGTAATTATGTTAGCAGAAAACTATAAAATTATTAAAGATATGAAAATTGCGTTTGAATTAACCTTTTTAAATAAGTGCGATGAGTCTGAGATAGATATATATAAAGAATATTTTCAAAGATCATTTGGCTTTGACATTTAATTGTCTGACAACACAAAATTAAGCAAAAATCCATCTCTAGCACTTAATAGCTTCAATAAAGTTATTACAGAAAATGAAAAACTTAAATTAAATATTAATTCTAATATAGTTTTAGAAAAAGAAGAGACATTAAACATCCCTAATCTTTCTAGTCAATTTGAATACATTGATATGAGAGGTTCCTCAGACTCATTTGCCTTAAAAATCAAATATCATAATGAGTCGCTTTTTAATGCATTAAGCAGTGTAGTTATTGATCAACGGGAATTACTTATGACGATAGAAAGACTAAGGTATGAATATCTTGGTATATTAGATTTTGAGGGTATTCGAATCAACATACTTAAAAAATGGTTTAAACAAAGGGAAATTATCCAAAAAAAAAAAGATCCTACTAAATCAGATCTGTTTTATTCTACACTACTAAATTATTTTATTCTAAGTTCTAATAATGAAAAATATGAAATTGAAAAAAATGTTATAGGCATATTAGTTGTAAAGTCAGATCAAAAAAAATTTAAAGATCTCTTAAATAATCTTAATAGCTGTGTAAATTTTCAAGATGAATTTATCAAAGAAGTAATTAAACTTCTAAGAATTGTATTTCCAATCAGCAATGAAGAAGAAAATAAAAATGATAATAAAGATGAAGGGCCTGACGAAGAAGATGTTAAAGATAATAATAATGAAGATGAGGGCAAAAATGAGCCATCCCCTCAAGAAAATGATGTTGAGCAATCCATAGACGCTTCTGCTTCTGAAAATAATAATGAAAGTGACTCTAATCAAGGAGAAGAAGTTCAGGCACAAATATCTTTAGAAGACGAAGAAATTCTAAAAGCTAAAGTAGAGAGTTATAGAAATCTGGGGCAAAATTATAAGTCTGCGAGCACAAAATTTGATGAAATCATAGAAGCTAATAAACTATGCGATCTAGAAGAACTACAAGCTTTAAGAAAACAATTAGATGATAAGTGTGAAATTTATCAAAAACAAATATCAAGATTGGCTAATAAACTTTTTCGATTACTTCAATCAAAACAAAATAGATCTTGGAATTTTGATTTAGAGTCTGGGCTCTTAGATACTTCAAAACTCACAAGAATTATTACAAACGGGAATAATTCGTTATCTTTCAAAAAGGAAAAAGAAATCAAATTTGAGGATACGGCAGTATCATTACTAATTGACAACTCGGGTTCTATGCGTGGCAAACCTATTATGATTGCTGCACTGACGACTGATATGATTGCAGCTACACTTGAGAAATGTAAAATTAAAGTAGAAATACTAGGTTTTACCACAAAAGCTTGGAAAGGTGGAAAAACTCGAGAAGAGTGGCTTAAAAATGGTAAAGATAAAAACCCAGGCAGATTAAATGACCTAAGACACATTATTTATAAATCAGCAGATGAAAATAGTAGAAAATCTAAAGTTAATCTAGGGCTGATGCTAAAAGAAGGACTATTAAAAGAAAATATTGATGGAGAAGCTCTTATATGGGCTTCAGGTAGATTAAATAAGAGACCTGAAAGTAGAAAAATTTTAATTGTAATTTCTGATGGTGCTCCAGTTGACGATTCAACATTATCCGTTAATGAAAGTAATTATTTAGAAAAACATTTAAAAAGTACAATTATTGCAATCCAAGATAAAACAAATATTGAATTACTTGCAATTGGAATTGGGCATGATGTGAAACAATATTACGATAAAGCGATTACTATTCATGACGTAGAGGAATTGGGTGGAGCTATATTTAATAAACTAGAAGATCTATTTAATTAAAATTAGATAATATATTTTTTTTAAATGATGTAAATTTTTGATCACGAATTGAACTTCTTATTTCACTAAAAAAGTTATTCATAAACCATATATTATAAATTGACAGAATTGTCATTCCAAGTATCTCATTACTTTTAAAAAGATGATGCAAATATGCTTTGGAGTAACTCTTACCTATACTTAGTCCTGCGCTTTCATCTAATGGTGAATCATCATTTTTAAAGCAAGAATTATTTAAATTTATTCCTTTATTTTTATTTTTTGAAAGCATCACACCATGTCTAGCTATTCTTGTTGGCGAAACACAATCAAAAGTATCAAAACCCTTTTCAACACCCTCTAAAATATCATCCAAACCCCCTATTCCCAGTACATGAACTGGTTTGGATGGGTCAATAAATGATGAGCAAAATTCAAAAACTTCATACATTTGATCTTTAGTTCCTCCTAAAGAACCTCCGATAGCCAATCCATCAAAATCCATAGAGCAAATTTCTTCACACGCCTGACGTCTTAAATCAGAGTAAACACCCCCCTGTACAATTCCATACAGTTGTTGTAAACCTGCAGAACCATTTTGAGCCGTGTAATTTTTACTATCTGTATTAAAATTTTGGATACATCTTTTTGCCCACCTGTGAGTCATATGCATTGATTTTTCAGTATAATTTTTATCCACATTATAGGGTGTACATTCGTCTAAAACAAAAATTAAATCTGCGCCAAGATCTCTTTGAATATCGATAGATTTTTCTGGTGTTAATAAAATTTTATCACCATTTAAATAATTTTTAAAAGATGCTCCTTCTTCGGTAATCTTTAAAAGAGATTTATTTCTTCCTGTTTGATTTTTACCCTTAATTTCTTCAGAAACAGAGCCATGGCCAAGTGAAAATATTTGATATCCCCCACTATCTGTCATCATTGGACCATTCCAATTAGTAAATTTTTGCAAACCTCCTGATTTAGCTATTATTTCAGCGCCCGGCTGAAGCATCAAATGATAAGTATTGGAGAGAATTATTTGTGTATTAACTTCAATTAAACTTGTAGGTAAAACGCCTTTAACAGTTGCTTTTGTTCCACAGAATATAAAAGCAGGGGTTTGCAATTCACCATGATCTGTTTTAAGGCTGCCTAGTCTTGCTTTTGAGCTGAGGTCTTGAGATATAACCTCAAAAAAATTACTCACCTTTTTTAATAAAATATTTTGCTAAATAAATGATTGGGGTATCAAATAAACTTAAAATTATTCTTAATAGATAGATACCTAATCCGTAAGAAATTAATAAATCAGATATCGGCACAGGATTAGAAGAAAGTAAATTAAATGCCAAAATACTAAATACTAAATTATCAATAAATTGAGATATAAATGTAGAAAAGTTATTTCTAAACCATAATGCAGTTGCAAATTTTGTTTTTAGAAAGTCAAAGATAAACACATCAATTTTTTGACTAAGAAAAAATGCCAGGATACTTCCAAATATAATTGGGAACTGAGGTAAAAATAACGTTTGTATTGCGTTATGCATATCTAAACTCCAAGACCATTCGGGATGAGCCTCTAGACTCACAGGAGCATATGAAATTGTAAAAAACATCATTATTGTTGAAAATAAATATGCTGAAATCCCAATATAAATACATTTAGTTGCACTTTCTTTTCCATAATATTCGCTAAGAATATCTGTGCATAAAAATATAGAAATAAACAATATGGTTCCTAATGCCATTGGTTCAGGAAAAAAGGGAAATTCGATAACCTTAAGCACTTGGATGTTAGCTAAAAAAATAGCCATAGCGACATAAACATAAATACCTGTTTTTCCGTAATACTTAAGTGCTAATAATATACAGACATAACAAAAAATTATTTGAACAAGCCAAATGGTTAAAACTGGTGTGTCGTTAAGAAATAGTGATATATTTTGAAAAAAATTTTCGAGCATTAATTAGCAAGTGTGCTAAAATTTTTTTCGATCATTTTTTTAATTTTCGAAGCTTTATCAGTTAATTTTCTTGTACTCATTTTGGCTAAAAAAGCATCTAGACCACCATGCTTATCTACAGTTCTTAAAGTAGAAGCAGCTACTCTTAATCTAAAATTTTTATTTAAGACTTCGCTTCTTAAGGTCACTTTATTTAGATTGACCATGAATCTTCTTTTAGTTTTAATATTTGAATGACTGACATTGTGGCCGGTCTGATGAATTTTACCTGTTAAATCGCAACTTCTAGACATGAGATGAGTTTATAATACACTTCAGTATTGAATACAATAACTTCATACTAAAATTTCAACATAAATTGGCAATATTTTGGTTTAAATTGACTCAAATACCACTTTTTTTTGTCTAAATCCTTTATATCATCCCTATGGATGCCATTCTCAATAAAAAGAGAGTCAAAGCCTTGCTTCATGGCACCAAGAATATCGTGATTAAAAGAGTCTCCAATCGCTATGACTTTTTTTGAAGATTTAATTTTAAACTTATTAATAATATTTGAATAAATTGGCTGAAAAGGCTTTCCGTACCTATGAACAGTTCCTCCCATATCCTCATAGAGTTGTGCTATAGTTCCACCACACATTTCCAAAGAACCCATATTGTCCACTTGAAAATCGGGATTAGTACATACCAATGGAATTTTTAGATCCATCATTATTTTTAAGTCCTCCGTAAAATCAAAAAGATTACTATTGGGCTTGATATCAGCAATTAAAACAAAATTTGCATTTTTAATACTTTTAACTGTTTTAAGTTTAAACATTTTAATTTTTTCAAGTGATAAAGACATTGGAAAGCACTTTTCACCATATTGATTAAAAATTTCATTTTGAAAGGAATCAAATGCAATTTGCCCACTCGTAATGGAGTGATCATAAAGGTTGTCGTCAATGCCAAGTTTCTTTAAATTAAGTTTTGTATATTTAGTTAATTTGGATGAATTTGAAATTAAAATAATTTTTTTTCTTTTTTGTTTTAACTTTATTAAACAATTTTTTGCATCTTCGAATACTTTTAAACCATTATGTAAAACTCCCCATTGATCAAATAGAAAATAATCATAATTATCAGCTATGGAACTAATTGAAGTAATTTTTTTCAAACCTGTAAACCGATTATCTCAGAAATATTTTTATAACCCATTTCTTGAATTGCTTGGGATAAATCTCTATTGAGCTCATTAATAAAATATGGACCATTAAAGATAAAACTAGAATAAAGCTGAACAAGAGAAGCTCCATAATGCATTTTCTGTATAACATCTTCTGCTGTGAATATACCTCCTACACCTATAATTTTAATTTTACCAGAAGTTAAAGTATAAAAGTCCCTAATTAATTCATTAGATTTTTTAGCAAGAGGTTTTCCACTAAGACCACCACTCAACTTAGAGTTTAAAACACTTTTATCGACTGTTGTATTAGTTAAAATTAAACCATCAATATCATTTGCTAAAGCTATGAGAGCAATATCTTTTTTATCTTGAGGGCTAATATCTGGTGAGATTTTAAATAAAATCGGAATTTTTGAATTATTTTGTTCTCTTAGTTTATAGATTTCCTTGACAATTCTATCGAAATTATTTCCTTTTAGATTGTCTCTCAAACCTGGAGTATTCGGCGAAGAAAGATTAACAGTTATATAATCTCCAAATCTATATAAATTTTCAAATAAAATTTTTAGATCATCAAGAATATCGATTGTATTTTTATTGTTACCAATATTAATTCCCAGCACCTTATCTTTATAATCATCTCTATTACTAAAATTTAAAATATTTTTTCTAAATTGGTCTGAGCCTTTATTATTGAAACCTAGTGAATTAACGATTGCATCATATTTTTTAAATCGATGTATTCTTGGTTTAGGGTTTCCCTTTTGAGGAAGTGGTGTAACTGTACCAGTTTCGACAAAACTAAAGCCTATTTTGAATAAAGCTGGGAACACTTCTGCATTCTTATCAAAACCAGCAGATAAACCGATTGGAGTTTTAAATCCTCTTCCCCAAATAATCTGCTCTAAACTTTCAGTATTTTGATTTTTAAATGTTGGATAAATGCCCATCTTAAGGGATTTTATGGATAAGTTATGAGCGAATTCTGGATCAATTTTAGATAAAACATAATGTCCTAACTTATACATTTAACTTTGATTTAATTAAATTAAGAGTTTTATCTTTAGTATAAATTTTAATGAAAGATCCTAATCGAGGACCATTATCTTGACCAAAAACTACCGCATAGATGAGTTTAAAAAAATCTTTGATATTCTCCTTATAGGCAGATTCTTTTCCAACAGTAAAGATTGCTGTCTGAAATTCATCAGCAGTTGAATTAGAGTCGAGAGTTTGAATTTTATCATACACATGGTTTAAAACTTCCAACTCTTCTTTACTTGGTTTTTTAAATTTTAAATTAGGTTTTATAAAATCATTGAAATAATTAATGCCTTTAGAAATTAAGTTAGTGAGAATAACCAGCTCCGAATTTGAGAAGTCACTTTGATAATTTTTAAGTAGCCCTAAAATGACATTTGAGTCATCAGTTTTACATACTGAAATAACATTTAAGATTAAACTAAAATTAACTTTAGTGTTAAATTGAATCTTTTCTTCTTTATGAATATGCCAAGCTGGATTATCAGCGTTACTATTATCCTCAGAGTACTTTAATAGATGATTTAGGTAATCATCAGTATTTTTAGGAATAATATCAAAATATAATTTTTTTGCAGTTGTAGGTCTTTGGAGCATAAACAGAGATAAACTTTCTTGATTTGAATATTTTAACCAATCATCTATGCTAATTCCATTTCCAATAGACTTACTTATTTTTTGACCTTTATCATCCAAAAACAATTCATAAATTAAATTTACTGGTGGTTGAGATCCAAGTATTCTACATATCTTAGAAGATAAGCTGTAGCTATCAGTTAAATCTTTTCCACACATTTCATAGTCAACACCAAAAGCAACCCATCTCATTGCCCAATCTACTTTCCATTGCAATTTACAATGACCATCTAGTACTGAAGTTTCTATATTTTTATTATCGCGTCTGTGAATAACTGAGAAATTATCAAGATTAATTTCTTCAATATTTACTTGAAGAATCTGGCCTGTATTTTTATCGATTGGAAAAAATGGACTATAAGTTTTTCTTCTGTCTTCTCCTAATGTCGGTAAGACGGTGTTTTTAATTTCTTGATAATTAGTTAAGATTTTTTTAATTGTTTCGTTAAATAATCCAGATTTATAGGCTGTTGTTGAGCTTTGAAAATCAAAAGGTAATTGAAATTTATTTAAAAAATCTTGTAGCATATTATTATTATGTTCACCGAAACTAGCAAATTTTTTAAATGGATCGGGGACACTGGATAAGGGGTAATCAATAAAATTTTCTATAATTTCTTTATTAGGAATATTATCTGGGATTTTTCTAAGTCCATCCATATCATCAGAAAAAGCAATTAGTTTAGTTTTTTTACCAGTCAGTTTTTCAAAACAAAATCTAACCATATTTGTCCTTGATACTTCCCCAAATGTACCTATATGAGGTAATCCAGATGGACCATATCCTGTCTCAAATACGATAGTCTCTTTAGAATCTCTTTGTTTACTTTTGAGGATCTTTTTTGCTTCTTGAAAAGGCCAAGATTTAAAAGACTCATAATCCATCAAAACTTTGGTCCTAAAATTAATTTCATACCATCTAATTCTTCCGAAAAATTTAATCTACAAGTAAGTCTTGAGTTCTTTTTAACTTCATAGGCTTGATCAAGCATGGCTTCCTCATCGTCATCTGCTTTTTCAAATTTATCGGTCCATTCTTCATTTAAATAACAGTGACACGTAGCACAAGCACAGCATCCGCCGCATATTGCCTCTAAATCCAAACCAGCATCTCTAATAATTTCCATTATAGTGAATCCTGGGGTTGCTTCCAGAATATGCTCCTTGCCATCGTGATCAGTTACTAAAATATTATATGTCATAAAGTGTTTTCATTCAGGATATATATCAATTGCGACTATATCTCTGTTTTAACATTTTAAAATACAAAATACTTTTCCTTTATGGAATTAGCAAGAGATAAGCATGTGCTTTATTGGCTGACAAGCTTAGTCGTACTAGTTTTAATTATGATTATAGTCGGAGGACTTACTAGACTCACTGAATCAGGTTTGTCGATGGTAAATTGGGATCCATTGATGGGAATAATTCCACCAATGAGTAAATTGGCTTGGATCGATCTATTTAATGAATACAAACTTTATCCTGAGTTTATTATTAAAAATTCTAGTATGACCTTGAGTGAATTTAAATATATTTTTTGGTGGGAATATGGCCACAGAGTGCTTGGAAGAGTTATAGGTATTGCGTTTATTTTACCACTTATTTATTTTGGATTTAAAAAATACTTTAATAAAAAAGAATTTTTAATTTATGGTTTTCTACTTTTATTAGGACTTATGCAGGGGTTAATTGGATGGTGGATGGTTAAAAGTGGTCTTGTAGACAATCCGTATGTTGATCATATAAGATTGGCTACACATTTATTCATGGCACAAACAATTCTAATGATATTATCATATTTAGTCTTAAAAAAAATATATCCATCAAAATATGAATTTAGAAACCAAGGTCATAGTTTCAAATATCAATTTCTTATTTTTTTTATTTTAACCTCAGTGACTGTAATTTATGGTGCCTTCATGGCAGGCATGGATGCAGGAAAATCATTTAACACATGGCCTTTAATGGGAGATAACTTTATTCCAAATAGCTTAATTGGAGATAGTGGTTTACATGAATTGTATACAAACTCAGTTTTTATTCATTTTTTTCATAGAATACTTGCTTATCTAACCTGTATTTTTGGAGTTTATATATTTATTACATCCTTTCGTTACATTCTCTCAAATTTTCAAAAAAAACACCTAATTATTATTGAGATAATAATTTTCATACAAATTTTATTAGGTATATTAACAATAATTTATGAAGTGCCTATATTGCTTGGCGCTCTGCATCAATTAAGTGGCTCATTATTACTTATGTTTACCGCTACTTACACCTTTAGTCTTTTTGAAAAGTAATCTATAAAACTTGTATGGAGTATAATTTTATATGGGTAAAATAATTATTGTTGGCGCCAATGGATCTATTGGACAAGCTAGTGCGAAGATTCTTGCATCACAAAATAGGGAAATTGAAATCTTATCAAGAAATAAAGAAGAATTAGAAGTTAACGCGTCAGAATTAAAGTGTGGCTATCAAGTAATTGATATCACGAACTATGAACATGTAGATAAGTATTTAGATCAGATTGATTTTAATATTGATGGGATAATATTTGCTACAGGTTCTATAATTTTAAAACCATTTGAAAAAACATCAGTCGATGATTTTGAGTCTACATATAAACAAAACTTCTTGAACCCAATATATTTTACTCAAAAAGCAATTCCAAAAATGTCAGATTTATCCTCAGTTGTATATTTTTCAACAGTAGCTGCAAAGTCAGGCTATAAACTTCACACTGCTATAGCATCTGCGAAAAGTGCTCTTAATGGCGCGATGATCTCTTTATCGGCTGAATATGCACCGAAAATCCGTTTTAATTGTATTTCGCCAAGTCTAACAAAATCAAAAATGTCTTCATTCCTTACAGACAGTAAGCCAATGAGTGAGGGTATTGCTAAATTACATCCAATGGGAAGGCTTGGAGAAGGTAGTGACTCAGGTTCTTTAGCTGCTTATCTTATGTCTCCAGAAGCAAGTTGGATTACAGGTCAGAATTTTAGTGTTGATGGCGGAAGATCAAATATTAATACTAAATAAACAAGTACTTTATAAAACTTAATGGATGCACTAATTATTTTAGGTAATCAGCTTTTTCAAGATCGCCACCTTAATAAGTATAAAAATAATCATTTTATTTACATGGCTGAGGATAAAAGCCTCTGTACTTATGTGAAACACCATAAGCAAAAAATTTATTATTTTTTAGCTTCAATGAGGGAATTCAGAGATAATCTAATAAAGAAGAAATTTAAAATAAGTTATTCAGAGATAGAAAATTCAATTCAAAGTAAAAACTATTTTGATAACCTGACTTCATTTATAAAAAAAAATAATATAAAAAAAATAAGAATTTTTGAAATTGAAGATAAGTTATTTGAAAATAAATTCATAAAATTTGTAGAAAAAAATTCGATAAGTTATGAATTCTTACCATCTCCTATGTTTGTTACTGGAAGAGCAGAGTTTATAAATTTATATAAAGATAAGAAACCTTTAATGGCTAATTTTTATCAATACCAAAGAAAAAAATTAGATCTACTGATGCTAGATGATAAGCCATTAGGAGGACAGTGGAGTTTCGACAAGGAAAATAGAAAAAGAGTTCCTAAAGATTATGAGTTTCCAAGATTAAATCTTTATACTTCTAAATACTATGAAGATTTATCTAAATCTATAAATAAGCATTTTAAAAGTCATTTTGGAACTTTGAATAGAGAATCCATTTTTCCATTTAATAGAAAGGACTCTTTGAATAGCTTGAAACTATTTTTAAAAGAAAAAATAAATAATTTTGGTGACTATGAAGACTTTATTTCAACTACTCAAAGCCCCATTAATCACAGCCTATTGAGCGGACCTCTTAATATGGGTATTATAGATCCAATTGATATTATCGATGCAGTAAAAGACATTAAGCCAAATAACATCAGTCTTAATAATCTTGAAGGTTTCATAAGGCAAATTATAGGATGGAGAGAGTTTATAAGAGGTATCAATCAGAAACATTATAATGACATGTTAGAAAGAAATTTTTTTAATAATACAAAATCTCTCACAAATCACTGGTATGAAGGCACAACATCTTTACCTATCTTAAATGACCTAATTCACAATCTTGATAAGACAGGGTACGCCCATCATATTCCAAGACTAATGATAGCTTCTAATATTATGAATCTCTCAGGAATACGACCAATAGAGGTTTATAATTGGTTCATGACAACTTTTATAGATTCTTCAGACTGGGTTATGGTACCCAACGTTTTTGGAATGGGTTTATATAGTGATGGTGGTATATTTTCTACAAAACCATATATATGTGGCTCAAATTATCTTCTTAAAATGAGCGACTATAAAAAAGGTCCTTGGACAGAAACTTTAGACGGTCTTTATTGGAATTTTATAAAAAAAAATGAGAATTTTTTTAAAAAAAACCCTAGACTATCTGTGATGACAATGGCTTTAAATAAAATGTCAACTGCTAAATTAAACACTCATGTGAAGAATGCTGAGAAATTTATAAATGAATTCACAAAATAAAATTATTTTAATTACCGGAGCTACAAGTGGAATAGGATTATCTTTAACAGAAATATATTTAAAAGATGGTTGGACAGTAATAGGAATTGGTAGAAAAATTACATTACTCAAAAGTCTTCGAGATTTATATTTAGAAAAACTAATAATTGTTCAATGTGATTTATCTAAAAAGGAAAATATAGGAGAAACTTTTAAAAATATTTTAGAAAAATATCCTAGCCTAAATTCGTTTATATTTAATGCAGGGATTTATAAAACAGATGATTTTGATACTTTCACTGAAGAGAGTATTGAGGAAACATTTAACATTAATCTCTTATCAGTTTATAGAAGTTTACTAGAGATAAGAAATCGTCTCAAAGAGCCTAATC
>Ga0209335_10003004_pt1 | contig 17213 bp, 10 predicted proteins | sample COG_09_FD_184753 | JGI IMG/M metagenome (GOLD analysis project Ga0209335, IMG submission 184753) | Pelagic Microbial community sample from North Sea - COGITO 998_met_09 (SPAdes) (version 2) | ecosystem: Environmental > Aquatic > Marine > Neritic zone/Coastal water | place: Helgoland, sampling...
CCCTAACCGACATCACGGCCACCGGCGCCACCGGCGGATTCGGTATGAGCATCTCCAGCTCGGCCAACGTCACCGTGACCAACCTCACCACCAACGGCAACGCCTGGGGTGACGTCGGCATCTTCCCCGCCAACAGCCCCTACCAGTGGCCCTCACTCGAAGGACCCACCGGCATCACCTTCGGCGGTACCCTTGACCTGTCCTCAGGCGCGGGCAGCATCTCCGTCCAAGACGGCAGCCTGCAGTCCGGCGGAACCTGGACCGGCACCATCTCCAACGACCCAGCCGATGGCGCTGACGTCACCGTGCCCGCCGCCTTCAGCCATGTCGTGAACTCCACCCGCGATGCCGACGGCCTCGTCCTGCACAACGTCGGCCCCCAAGCTGCCATCCATGCATTGGGCCCCATCCTGGCCGCCAACGGCTTCTCCGGAACCACCATCGACGACCTCGACAACGGCGACCTTGAAGTCGTCGAAGGCCTGTCCATTCAGGACGCCATCGACGCGGCCTCAGCGGGGAACGTGATCCAAATCAATGACGGCAGCTATGCCATTGCGACGACCATCGACGTGAGCAAGGCCGTGACCCTGCAAGGCGCAAGTGAAGCCGGTGTGGTGCTGACTTGCGATGCTGCGCTTTCGGGCAGCTACGGCCTGAAGGTCACCGCCAGCAGCGCGACCTTGAAGGACTTCACCCTCGACGGGTCCGGTGTGGCCGTCTTTGGCATCCACGTGCAGCCAGGAACGTCCAACTCCACCATCCAAGGCGTGACCGCCCACGGCTGCGTGCAAAACGGCATCTCGCTGACAGGCACCAATGACACCGAGGGTCGCAACACGATTACCGGAATCACGGTTCACAGCAATGGGTTGCTCGGACTTGGACTCGGCGCGTCGCAAAACGTGACGGTCAGCGACGTGACCTCCTACAGCAATGCCTTCGGGGATATAGGCATGTACATCGGCGACTACGAGGGACAGCAAAACGACGACCTCATCTTCGAGGAACCCCTGGCCCTCTCCGGCGGTTTCGGCGGCATCTCTTACACCATCGAGGCCAACGACCCGGCCGGATTCGAGGTCACGCCTTCCACGGCGGATGCGACTGACGCGCTGTACAACGCCGACGCCAACATCTTCGTTCCGGCAGCCTACAACCACAGCGTACAGGTCCACGTGCCGGCGTCACCGTACAACGCGGACCTCACTTCCTACGTGCTGACGCAGGATGCCGCCGCCGCCCTCATTGCAGGCGCGTTGAACGTGGCGCCCAACGACAACGTGGCCGTGCAGAACCTCGAAACGGGCGCCTGGGAAGTTTCGGCTGGATTGAGCATTGGTGTGGCCGCCGGACTGGCGACTGAAGGCGACGTGATCGAGGTGGCCGCGGGTGGAACTTATGCGGAAAGCCTCACCATCGACAAGGGCCTTTCGATTGACGGAAATGGAAGCACCCTCGATGTCTCCGGCCTCGGGGTCGGCATCTCCATCCAGTCGGATGTGGACGGCGTGACCATTGACAACCTCACCATCGTGGGGGATGCGAGCACGTATTCTGGAATCACGGTCAACCCCGGCGCTTCCAATGTGTCCATCCTCAACAACAACATCAGCGGAATGGCCCTGTCCAATCCCGGAAACAGCTCGCCGCTTTCCTACGGCATCCTGTGCTGGGGCAATACAGACCCCGTCAATCCGCCGACCAACGTGTTGATCGATGGCAACGAGATTCACGGGGTGTCCGGAACGGCGATTTCGCTGGGGGACAACACCGAAGGCGTGACCATCTCCAACAACCACTTCCACAGCATCGGACTGGTGACGGTCAATGGCGCTCCTTGGTCCTCAGGGGTCGTGGCCGGACAGGCCAACAACCTGGCCATCTCCGGAAACAACATGGAGGGTCTGGGCTACGCCTCCGTCCTGACCGCCTGCACCGGCGTGACCTTGGATCTGAACCAATACACCGGCGGCACCTCCTTGCTGTTGCTGGCCAGCCTGCCGAACAGCATCCTGCCCGATGCCACGGATTGGTGGTCCGTTGAGGCCGCCGCCATCGGCTACATCTACTACTTCAATTCTGAGGCGGCTCAAGCGGCAACCGATGCTGGCCTTCAAGCCGTGGGAATTCCGACCGTGCTCTCTTCGTCCAACCCCGGTTGCATGGAAGCGGATGCCTGCAACTTCGACTCCACGGCGTTGTCTGAAGACGGCAGCTGCACGTACCCGCCGGCGACCTACTTCGACTGCAACGGCGCGTGTGAGAACGACGCCGATGGCGACGGCATCTGTGACGAGCTCGAAGGCCTGATTCCCGAACTGGAGACCGCTTGCGGTGCCAACACGGTATGGGACCCGGCACTCGGTCAGTGCATCATGAATGCCGAGTGCATCGGCGACGTGGACCTCGACGGTCACATCGGATCGACCGACCTGCTCTACCTGCTCGGCAACTTCGGCACCTTCTGCCAGGACAACGGCGGCGAATAACACCTGCGGTTCTTTCCATCGCAGCAGGGGCGGGCTATTGTGGCCCGCCCCTTTCGTTTGCTGCCGTTTCTGTCGCAATGGGTAAGTTGCCGGCATGAATCGCTCCACGCCTCGCCTGTCGCACGATGTCCTGACCTTGTTGGTCTCCTTGGCTGCCCTCTTCCTGCCGGTCCTGGCTGAGGGGCAGGGCATTCCGGGGCTGTTCGCCCCAGACCCCGCAGACGCGCAATACCCGTTCTACCACGGCGTGGCGTCGGGCGATGCGACCCAGGAAGCGGTGGTGCTGTGGACGCGGCTGAGCTTTGAGGACGAGCAGGAGCCCTTTGCAGCGTTCGGCACCGTGGAAGTAGCGACGGACACCGCCTTTGCCGACATCGTGCTCTCGGAGCAGGTGCAGTCGCAGGCGGCCTTGGATTGGTGCGTGAAGGCGGACGTCAGCGGGCTGGAGCCGGACAGCTGGTATTACTATCGGTTCCGTTTCGATGTCAATACGGTCGAAGGCCCGCAGGAGCGGACGTCGATCACCGGGCGGACCAAGACGATGCAGGCGGCGGGGCTGCTGCCCGGGTGCGGACGGTGGCGCGTGGCGGCAGTGAGCTGCATGAATTTCCAGAGCGGGTATTTCAATGCGCTGGCCCGCATTGGCGAACGCAACGACCTGGACGCGGTCATCGCCCTCGGCGACCAGATTTACGAGTACTACAATCCGCAGTCCGTCGCCTCCGATTACCTGCGCTTCCAATACCCGGAAAGCGAGTGCGTGCAAGGCTACGAGTACGGCCAACGGTGGCTGGTGCAGCGCCTGGACCCCGACTTCCAGGCCGCCGCCCAGCAGTACCCGTGGTACATGGTGTGGGACGACCACGAGGTGGCCAACGAGGCCTACGCCGACGGATCGCAGTACCACAACGAAACCACGCAGGGCGACTACCTGGACCGCAAGGCCGGCGCCCTGGCCGCCTTCTTCCACTGGAATCCCATCCGGGAGACGCCCTTCCAGACCGATCCGTCCTCCGATCTCTTCGACGCCTATGCGCTGCACTGTTACCGCGGGTTCGACGCCGGCTCACTGGTCAAGCTGTCGCTGCTGGATACCCGCACCTTCCGCTCACAGTGGGTGCAGCTGGTGCCGGACGTCCTGACGGTGGCGACGGACCCCACGGTGCTCGAGGACAGCGCCACCATTGCCACGCTCGCCCCGCTGCTCGAGGCCCTGCTCGACACCTCGCGCACCATGCTCGGCGACGAACAGAAGGAATGGCTCGAATCGACGCTCACCCCGCAGCAGATGGGCGTGTGGAACCTCTTTGCCCAGCAGGTCGTCTTCGTCCCTGTGTCGTTCATCAGCCTGGACGCCTGGGGACTTCCGCCCTACCCACTTTCGAACCCCGGCAGCGGGATCGTGGACAAATGGGACGGCTACCAGGCGGACCGCAACTGGCTCATCGACCGCTTTGCTCCGCTGTCCAATCCCGTGGTGCTGACGGGCGACATCCACCAGGAGTTCGCGTTTGAGGTGCCGAACCCGGACGGCAGTTTCATCGACGCGTTCGGTGTGCAGGAAGGCTCGGTGGCCACGGAGTTCACGGCCACCTCGGTGGTCAACGACCCGCGCTTCTGGCCGATCTCCGAGGCCGCCGCCCAGCAGATCCTGCCTTGGCTGGAGCACGGCGACATCGACAACACGCTGAGCAACGGCTACACCATCATGGATTTCACGGAGGAGCGGCTCCACGTGGACTTCTGGCAGTCGACCGACCAATGGGAGCGGACGCCTGGCCAATACCTGTCGACCTCGTTCGAGGTGCCCGCCGAAGGCACAGTCGCCGAGGGCGATCCACTGTACTTCCTCGAGGAGGTGGGCACGGCCCTCGACGCGGCCGACGGCTGTGGTGCGGACCAGCCCATGACTACCGAGCAGTGGATCGGCTGGGCGCCCCCCGGCTGGGGCCACCCCGGGGTGCCGGAAAGCGTCTTTGAGGACGCCCTGCCCCACCCCAACGGCCTCCACCTCTGGCGCGACGCCCAAGGCCGCCTGCAGTCGACCGCCCCCCTCACCGAAGTCCGCTGGCACGACGCCCGCGGCCGCCAGCTCGCCGGCCCCCAAGGCGCGGGCCCGTGGCTCGTCCACGCGCGCTCCGCCGACGGCCGCAGCGCCCGCCAGTGGGTGCGGTGAGGCCCGGCGGGCTTGGAGCAGCATGATTTTGTGGTGCTCACGCGATTGTCCGAAGGATGTGGACGGGGATGGCAATGTGGGGATCGGCGATATCCTGGAAGTGCTGAGTGGATTTGGTCAGGCGTGCAACTAAACGCTTCAATCCCGTCAAAGGGAGGAGGTTTTCGGGTGCAATGAGGGGGAGATGAAGGTGCAATGAGGGCACATCGGGTGCTCTGCGGGGGACATGACGAATATCACTTCTTGGTCCAGTTGAGTATAATCTCACCGTGTAGTTATAATTATAGTATTTATGGTCATATATTAAATTCTAACTTGTATACGCACTGGGCCTAAGGGATCCCAAATTGTAATTTCATCGCTACCAAATTGTTTAGCATGAAGTCACTTTTGCTCGCCTTCCTGCCGCTCGACGTATGTCCCGTTGGACGGTTTTGTTCCTTGTTGATGGCCTCATTGGCCGTGGTGTTGTCCGCAGGAAATATGGACGCCCAATCCGGCATGACCTGGACGATGACCACCTCGCCGTTGAACGGCTTTACCGAACAGGTTTTTTCCTTCGATGCTACGGCGCTGGACACGCTCGAGAGTGCGGACATCGTGCTCAATATCCAAGGGGGCAACAACTCCAACAACTGGGCTTCCGACCTGCTCATCGCTATCGTAGATCCCGCCGGCAATGGCGTCGAATGGGGTGGATACAACCTCACCACATTCGGGATGGGCTATACCGCGATCACCGATTGGCCCGCGTCGTGGAATTCCGGAGCTGAATCGGGATCGCCTTGGTCCATTACCGTTGACCTCTCAGCAGGACAACTCTCCGGAACGGGGATGTGGACCGTCCGGCTCTCCAACGGATCCGATATCGGCAATGCCAACATGACGTACGACCTGTCCATGTACTTGCCTGAAATGTCTGCGGACGGGGCCGGGTGCACGGATGCCGCGGCGTGCAATTACAGTGCGGCTGCCCTCATAGATGATGGCACTTGTGCCTTCAACCCCTTCGGTGACTGCGCTTGTACGCAAACGGTGACGGCGCTGGAGACCTTGGGCGGAGGCATCTCCGGAACTCCGCTGACACTCAATGGTTCGGGCGCTTTGACCTATGTCGAAGTTGCACTCGATTTCACAGGTACCGGAACCGAGTGGCCGGCTGACATGATGATTGAGCTGACTTCGCCACAAGGCAGTTGCATTTCGTTTGGCGGCATTGACACATTGGGCTGCAATAGCCAAGGAGACTGGACCCTGTGGCCAGTGAATTGGAGACACCCCTACAGCGGGACGTACTCGGCCACATTGGACCTCACAGCGGCCGGCCTGCCGGGTGATGGCGATTGGTCGGTCAACATATCCAATGGAAATTCCCTGGGCGCTGCTGTGACCTACGATGTCAGCCTCACTTTCTACAGCATCTGCGCGGGAGGCGTTATCGCGGGGTGCACCGATGCCAGTGCCTGCAACTACAGCGCAGTCGCTGAGCTCGACAATGGCCTTTGCGACATGCTGGACGCCTGCGGGATCTGCGGCGGCGACAACAGCAGTTGCTCGGGGTGCACTTATGAATATGCCTGCAACTACGACCCGGAAGCGCTCGTGGACGACGGGTCGTGCAACCTCATCGAAGACCTGGTGGTGGGTTGTTGCTCCTATTCTGCGGTCATCAACGAGGCCATCTCCGGCAACCAGAGCACCACATTGGACTTGCCCGCTTCGGCCATCGGCGCCCTCGGCAATTTCGATATCTCCGTGGACTTCCAAGCCACGGGCAGCATGCGCAACTGGGCGTCAGACCTGTACATCAGCCTGATCGACCCCAACGGAACCTGCATTTATTTCGGGGGCAACGAAAAGACCGAAAGCGACGATTCGAGTCCGTACTTGGCGGCCAACAACTGCACCGAGCTCACTGGTCAAGGCTGGCCGGATGGGTGGGACACCAACGTGGCCGGCACCTATTCCGCCCAAATCGACTTCTCAGCCTCGGGACTGGCCGGAATCGGCATATGGGAGTTGGGGCTCCACAACGGGGACATCAACAGTTCCCCGGCCGAATTTTCCGCGCTGACTTGGAACGTTGATGGCCTGTGCAACGTGGAGGGATGTACCGACACCGCAGCCTGCAACTTCACCCCCAACATCACGTTGGCAAACGAGGACCTCTGCGTCTATGCTGTCGGATGCGAAACCTGCAACCCCGACGGCACCGTGGACGGCAATGACGAAGATGCGGACGGCTTGTGCGATGCCGATGACGCTTGCTCGGACACCACAGCCGTCAACTACAACACCTTGGACAACGCCGCCTGCCTGTACGCCGGCTGCACCAATGCCTGTGCGGGGAACTTCAATCCGGATGCAGTAGCAGACGACGGGTCCTGCGATCCCGTGCCCGGCTGCATGGATGCCGACGCCTGTAACTACGACGCCTGTGCCGATGTGGATGCCGGGTGCACCTATCCCGACGCCTGCGGAATTTGCGGCGGTCCCGGCGCCATCTACGCCTGCGGTTGCACCGAGCTGCCCGACGGGGCCTGCGATTGCGCGGGCAATGTGCCGGATGCCTGCGGGGTTTGCGGCGGCACGGGCTCGGACCTCGATGGCGATGGTATCTGCGACAGCGAGGAGATTTTGGGCTGCACCTACCCGGGCGCCTGCAACCTCGATGCCGCAGCCACACAGGACGACGGAAGCTGCCTCTTCCCCGAGACGGGATACGGTTGTGACGGCGCCTGCCTCGCCGACGACGATGAAGACGGGATCTGCGACGCGTTTGAGGTGCCGGGATGCATGCAGGCGGACGCAGACAACTTCCACCCGGCCGCGACCGACGATGATGGGACGTGCTACTTCAACCCCTGCGACGACAGCTGTCCAGCCGATGTCAATGAAGACGGCCTCATCGGGGTACAGGATGTATTGACTGTGCTGTCACAGTATGATTCGGCCTGCCCCTGACAGGGCGGTTTTAGCGGGCCTCCGCCGGTCACATCGACGTTCCCAAATTCGCCACGGCAAACTTGCCAGCGTTGCCGGGTATGGCCCTTCCCTTGCGTAACTTTTGTCTGAGCCAAACCGCCACGCATGAAGCTGCACCTGACCGCCTTCCTGCTTATTGTCCAATCTATGGCCTGCGCCCAAACGGCGCAGGCATGGAACCCCACGCCTACCGCCCATTCTGCGGCGTTGGTGGCGCAGGTTTTGTTGGATGGCCTCTGGGCGCCGAGTGACGCCCGCATGGGTGCTTTTGATGAATCCGGGCGCTGTGTTGGTGCCGCCAATCTGTTCTCGAAAGGGGCCGTTACCTATGGCGCCCTCCACCTCTACGGCGACGACCCTGCGACGCCAGCGGTCGAGGGCTTGACCGAAGGGGAGCGCTTCTCCCTGCGGCTGCTCCTGCCAAAAAGCGGCGAGACTTTGACGTGGTACGGACCCGATGGGGGCGTCCTGCTGTCTGGCTGGACCGACCTCGGTGGGGCCAGGCTTCCCGGTTTCGCTGACCCCAATGGTGTGGTTGCCTTCCACACCGGGATTATTTCCTCTACCTGTCACTCTTCTGGCCGCTGATCAGGTTCCTACACAATCTCTACGATGCACGACAACCGCCCATACCGCGCCCGGCTCATACGCCTCCGAAACGACCGACACGATTACCCTGAGCACCGCTTCGACAACCGCTCTGGCCTGCTCCACCCCCTGGGGTTGATCCTGCTGTTGTGGGCGCTCTTGTGGGCCTTGCCCGCTCTGACGCAGGTGGTGCCACCGGCGTGCTGCTTCGATGCCACGTGCGTGTATTGCGAGGATGTGGCCGCCTGCGAAAACAGCCCGTACTGGCCCGAGATGCTGGCGGTGTCCGGCGGGATGGAAGTCTGCGGAATCGATACCCCCACCCCTTGCACCTCCTGGACGGAGAACAATGTCTTTGGTGGCGACTGCCTGCCCTCCTGCAACGATGAGGCGGCCTGCAACTACGACCCGGTGTCGCCGAGCACCCTGGACTGCACCTACCCCGAGCCCTGCGCGGATTGCAGCGGCACCTGTTTCGAAGACGTCAATGAGAACCTCATTTGCGACTGCCTGGAGACCTTTGGCTGCACCGATGGGGCGTCCTGCAACTATGCACCGGAAGCCGATGCCGACGACGGCAGCTGCACCTACCCTGAGTTGGGCTACAACTGCGACGGCAGCTGCAGCGATGCCGATGGCGACGGGGTGTGCCTGCTCGACGAGCTGCACGGGTGCACCGACTCCCTGGCCATCAATTTCTACCCCTTCATCACCGAGGAGGACAGCAGCTGCGTCTACGCGGAGGACTTCGCGCCCGACTGCGAAGTGGCCTGCCCGGACGACTGCCCCGCCGATGTCAACGGCGACGGCGACGTCACCGTGGGCGACATCCTGACGGTGCTCTCCCTCTTCGGTTTCGCCTGCCCGCGCTGAGCGCCGCATGGGCTTTGGCTGGGGACACCTGCAGCCAAAATGGCCCCCACTTGAAAGGGTTGGGGTTGCGCCGCATCTTCGCGGGGCATGATCCTGTACAACCCGCGGTCCTGGTTTGGGCTGATTTTTGAATTTCACCGGAGCGATACGTTCCGCAAGATGATCTGGGTGTTGCTCGCCTTTGCGGGCTACACCACTGCGCTGACATACGTGGAGCTGCGGTACAGCGCGTATTTCGCCTTTTTGGACACGGTGGTCGTGCACTCGCTGCTGGGCTTCATCATGGGTCTGCTGCTCGTGTTTCGGACCAATACGGGCTACGACCGCTGGTGGGAGGGGCGCAAGCAATGGGGGGCCTTGGTCAATTCGACCCGCCACCTGGCCTACCAACTGGCCGCCCTGCTGCCGGGTGAGGAATACGCCGAGGACCGCGCCGCCTTGACCCGCCTGATCGCATCCTACCCTTCCGCGCTGCGGCACCACCTGCGCCGCATGGCGCCCGACGAGATCCTGCGCCGCATCGCCGAAGACACCCCCCACGGACTGCGGCCCGGCGACATCGCCACCGACGACCCACAGCACATTCCCAACGCCATCGCCGCCGAGCTCTACCGCCGCATCGTCGCGTGGAACCGTGCGGGTGTCATTTCCGGAGAGATGCTCATCAACCTCAACGCCGAGCTCGCCCGCTTCACCGACATCACCGGTGCCTGTGAGCGCATCTTGAAGACCCCCATCCCCTATGGATACAGCCTCTTCATCAAGAAATTCATCTTTGCCTATACCCTGACGCTGCCGCTGGGATTGGTCAACGAATTCAGCTGGTGGACCGTTCCGCTGGCCACCTTTGTGCTGTACGTCTTTGGCTCACTGGAGCTGCTGGCCGAAGAGGTGGAAGAGCCGTTTGGAGAGGACGCCAACGACCTGCCCACCGATCCGCTCGCCGACACCATGCGCGGCAACATCGCCGAGCTGCTCGCCTGAACCCGACGGCCTTCAGAGCAGGTAGTCCATGCTGGAGAAGGTGGAGTGGCGGCCGGAGACGACGCCTTCGAGCATGTCCTTGCGCCCCTCGCTGCACGCCACGAGCGTGCGGATGCTGAACGACCGCAACGCGGCGCGCACCGACAACGTGGCCACGGCACTGTCCTTGCGGCCGGTAAAAGGCAGGGCGTCGGGGCCGCGCTGGCAACTGGCGTTGAGGTTGACGCGGCACACCTGGTTGACGAGCTGGTCGATGACCTTGCCCATCGCTGCGGGGTTTTGTGAGAAAACGCTCGCCTGCTGACCGTAGTCGCTTTCGGCGATATCGGCCATGACCTCCTCGATGTCATCGAACTCGATGACAGGGCAGACCGGGCCGAATTGCTCTTCCTTAAAAATCGCCGTGGCGCGGCTCACCGGAAACAGGATGGCGGGGAAGAAGATGGCGCCCGCGGTCTGGCCGCCCTTCTCATTGATGACCTTGGCCCCCTGCGCTATGGCCTCGTCCACGTAGGCCTGCATGGCCTCGACTTTGCCCTTCTCGGGCAGCGGCGTGATGTCGGCATCGGCAAACGGCAGGCCCGCGCGCAACCGGTCGGTGGCTGCCGCAAACTTCTCCAGGAACTCCGCCCGCACGTACTTGTGGACGTAGATGACCTTGAGGGCGGTACAGCGCTGGCCGTTGAAGCTCCACGCCCCGCTCACGCACTGCTTGACGGCCAAATCCAAATCGGCATCGGGCAGGATGATGGCGGGGTTCTTGGCCTCGAGGCCGAGCACCTGCCGCACGCGGTTGGGCTTGGGGTGCTGAGAGATCAGCGCGTTGCTGGACTTGCTGTTGCCGATGAGGGCGAGCACATCCACATGGCCGCTCTGCATGATGGGCGCAGCCAGCTCACGGCCCCGGCCAAAGACGACGTTGATGACGCCCGGAGGGAAACAATCGCGGAACGCTTCGAGGAGCGGCGTAATGAGCAGCACACCGTATTTGGCGGGCTTGAACACGGCGGTGTTGCCCATGAGGATGGCGGGCAGCAGCACGCAAAACGTCTCGTTGAGCGGGTAGTTGAACGGCCCGAGGCAAAGCACCACGCCGAGCGGGCCGCGGCGGATTTGGGCCAGCGTGCCCTCGACGTTGTGGATGTGGCTCCCCTCGCGGTGGAGCTGCTTGTATTCCACCACCGTCTCGCGCAGGTAGTCCACCGTGCGGGTAAACTCCTTCACCGCGTCTTTTTTGCGCTTGCAGATCTCCCACATGAGCAGCTTGACGACCAGCTCGCGCTCCTCCACCATGCGGTCGATGAACTTCTCCATGGCCGCGATCCGCTCCGCGGCGGGCGCCGTCGCCCACGCCCCGCGCCCGTTGTCATAGGCCTTGCGCGCCGCCGCCAGCGCCTCGAGCCCCTCGACCTTGGAGAGGTCGGGCGCCGAACCCAAGTGTACGGGCTTCTCCGCCCCATCAACCAACGTCCGGATGGGGCTGTAGACCTCTGCCATCGGACCATTCCACACCTTCAACTGCCCATCCACGAGATAGGTGTTGTGGTGCAGCGGCGTATCAAAAACGTCCTTAGGATCAAGGAGACTGTCCTGGGCGGGAATGGCATGCGTCATGCAGGAATAACCGCAGGAGCGCCCATCTGTTCAAGACCAGCTGTTTGCAGGACTCAATTGCGGTGGTGGTGACAACGGCCCGATGGGTCTTTGGTCATGTTGCGGCAGCGGGCCCCTGTGCTTTTAGACGTTCCCGAGCATTGCTGAGCAGCCCCTGCGGTGCGCGCCTTGGGCGATGGATTTGTGGCGGCTTTTGCACCCATATCCCATGCCCCCATCTCCGATTCCACCCGGGCCTCTGTGCCATCGGGCAATTGAGAAAACAAATCGAGCCCAGCCCATGCTTCCACCGAGTCCACCGTCACGCGGTAGTCTTGCACGCCCCCGGGCACTTCCATCGTGTTGGGAAAGATGAACGCCACCGCAGCGGTATCCACCCCATACCGCAGCACCGTTTTCCAAAAATGGGTGGGCACCCTCACCCCATCAGCGATCACAGCCCGCGAGGCACTCCCCGCGCCCATCACCACATAAACCGCGCCGTGGGCCTGGCTCCAAGCCCGCACCAATTCCTCCAGCACCTTCCATTCACCGCGGTTCAATGCCGGGGTCTGTGGCGCCATATTGGTCATCAAAAAGCTCGCCCCCATTTCCTGTGCTGAACTGCGCGAGTCGCCGGCGGGCTTCATGTGACCGCGGTCATATCCACTGCCTGGCCACCTTGCCGGCGCGCTTCGGCTCACGCGCTGATCTGTCCGAAAATTGTCGCTTCTTTCGGCCGGTCCATTGGCCTCCGCCGCCTGCAATTCATAGGCCACCCAGAATGGAATCCGCCCCTCTGGGTCAAAGTCCACTACGTAGGTCGGATTCTCAATCAACTCGCCCTGAGCGACGGGAAGAAACAGCGCGTCTTGGCCTGAGGCACCCCATGAAACCAACATCAACAACAAAGCCACCATCGGTCTCATCACCGCAATATCAAACACAACTGTGGTTCCACTCCCCTGCACACGCACATTGCCGCCGACCCGTCCGACCTCGCCCGACCATGGACCAAGCGCCCTCATGCCCCTGCATGACCTGCAGCACTTCGCGGCAATCAGCACCTAAAGCCCACCCTGGAACACAGCCCGTTTCGGGGGACCGCCTCACTTTCCGAACTTCGCACCGCGGAAACGTCCGCACGAGGTCCCGTAGCTCAACTGGATAGAGCATCTGCCTTCTAAGCAGACGGTTTCGGGTTCGAGTCCCGACGGGACTGCCAAGCCCTTCTGAATGGTCAGTATTTAAGGGGCTTTCCGGCGATGTTGAAAAATTGGTCCGGTGATTGGTCCGAGTAGATCACCAACTGCCGCAGCCCCTACCTGCTGGAGACGGCCGAGTTGAGGGCGAAGTCCAGGGCGGTGCTCAAGCTCTGAGGCTTGTACGAGCACGGGGTCTACTCCGAGGTGGAAGAAGCCCACGTCGACCGGTGAGGTTAACCAACCACCGAGAAGATCACGCCGAGGATAGTAAGCGAAACGCCCAACCACCACATGGTGTAGAAGAACTTCACGTAGCTATGAATGCGAAAAAGCAGCCAGGTCTGCGCCTGTTGCAGTTCCATCTCGTTGCACTCGTCAATCTCCTTGTGGAGGGCTTGGGGGATATTGGCCATGTCTTGGATTGTTGATGCCCTCAAGGTAGCATACCTTCTCGACCCTGCTCTGGACCCTGCACCGGATTGGATGCGGGTGCAGCTGTAACGCAGCTTGGATGCTGCCGTCCTGGATGAGGTCACCCACGAGCACGTCGAGAGAAGGGCATGGGAGGACGATCTGACCACCAAGCAGACCACGAAGGCCCTGAGCATCAGCGAGCGCACACTCCGCGGGATGCGTCGGCGGGGTGAAATCTGCTCCCTGCGCGTCGGTCAGGCGTACCGCTATCAATTGCCCTAACGGTCACAAAATCAGCCCCGCCGTGCTTTACCTCATCTCATAAATTGCAGGTAACCAAACCAATCTCATGAGGAATCTGCTTACCATGCTTGCCATAGTCGTCTCTATCGGCAACATTCGATCTCAGAGTATCGACGAATGGTACTTGGACTCGTTCTCTCCCCAACATGATCCTCCACAAAAGACTCCCGATACTCCTGTCAGTGCGTTGCATCAAGGAATGAGGAAGGTTGAGGAAGCCATTTGGGAGGCGCATTGCTCCGGACCGAGATTGAGGTAGCGGCGGAAAGTCATCTCGGTCTTGTCGCCAAAGTTCACACCTCCAATTGCCTTGACGGACACAAATGCAGTCCCGACGGGATCGCTAATTGTGGGGGGGGCTACATTGGAGGCATGATCAAGCGTTGCGCCTTTGTTTTAGTCTGCATTTTTCAGACGGTTTGGGTTTCTGTTTCTGGCCAGTGCGAAAGCACCGAGGTCGTCTTTACTTCCACCACAGGCCAGTGGGGTCAGGAAATGGCCTGGGAGCTTTACCACATTGCAGATGAGGACACGTCCATGGTGGCCTCTTTTCAAGGCACAATGGACGGGGAAACTGTGTCGGACACCCTCTGTCTCGATGACGGGTGTTACACCCTCTTGGCCACGGATTCTTGGGGTGATGGCTGGAATGGCGGTACGCTTTCGTCAGATGTGGTCTTGGGAGACTTTGACTCCGAATTCACCTTGTCGGACGACTTCTTTGGCTTCCTCAGCTTTTCCGTTGGAGGGGCAGAGTGCACCTTTCTCATTTCGGGCTGCGCCGATCCTGAAGCCCTCAATTATCTCGAGGGGGCCACGGTGGATGACGGCACGTGTATTTACATGGAGACGTTTGGGTACATCGACAATGGATTGAGCATCAACCGCGAATACATCTACTATGCACCTGAAGGCATGGAAACGGGGGCACCTCTGGTCTTTGTCCTGCACGGTTACAATGGCCTTGCGCAAGGCATGTTCAACTGGAGCGGATTCCGGGAGCTGGCTGATGCGGAGGGCTTTGGCGCCGTGTTCCCTCAAGGGGCGCCGGACAGCGGCGGCACCAACCATTGGAACGCCAACTTGAACTTCTCCGATGTCAACGACCATGCCTTCCTGGCCCAACTGGCCGAATACCTGCAGAATACATACGGCCATGAAGCGGACTGCACGTACAGTTGCGGGTACTCCAACGGTGGGTATATGAGTTACTCTCTCGCCTGTGACAATGCTGAGACTTTCCGTGGCATCGGCTCTGTAGGGGGGCAAATGGGCGGAAACGATTGGAGCACCTGTGCGCCATCACAACCCGTACCCGTGGTGCACCTGCACGGTACAGCTGACAACACGGTGCTGTACGACGGCGACCCCAGCGATCCAGGAAACTGGGGCGGAAACCCCGGCGTTGAAGCGGTCGTTTCACAATGGGCTGAATGGAACAACTGCACCGAAGTCAGTGAAACTGCCCTTCCCGATCTCGACCCGACAGATGGCAGCACCGTGGACCTCATCACGCATTCCGGCGGGGACTATGGCTATGAGGCCCGCGTATACCGCGTAAACGGAGGAGGCCACCAGTGGTTTGGCTCCTGGGGAAATATGGACATCACCAGCGCGGCGGAGATGTGGAGTTTCTGGAGTCAATTCTGTGGAACCGCCATATCCGTCTCGGAAGTAGAGGACATACAGACCGAGCTCGTCCGCTGGAACGGCACCGAATTCAATGCCCGTTCAAATTGCCGCTTGCGCCTCTTTGACGCCACGGGACGAACGGTACTGGATCGCCCCATGAAGTCTGGACAGACCTTACCCTTCAGCGGTTGCGGACAAGTCTACCTCATGAGTGCCCGCCAATCTGGTGGCGCTTTCCAGCAACTCAAAATCTGGGCGGAGTAAACCTGACGCGTCTCCCCTGCGTCGGGCTCGGACTTCTTCCATTTGCTGGGAGACCGGGCTGTTTTTCCGGAATAGACTGCCCAGCAAGGCGATCACACGGCTGCGGTCCGGATGCAGCGCGAGACCACCTTGCATGACCGGTGCCGTCAATGCACCGAGTCCGATCAGTTCATGGCCTTGGCATGTGAGACACAAAAAAGCCCGATTACCTCCGACATGACCATGTGCCCCATCACAGGTGAACATGACCTTGGTCACATGTCCCAATGCACCGCCTGCAACAGCTGTGGCATGAAATGACTGTATAACCTTGAGCCTCCGAGTCAGAAGGCCTCGCCGATGAAGATGTAGACGCCGTTGCCTTCGCGGGTGAAGGCGAGGTCGAGGCGGGTGTAGATGTCTTTGTCGGGGAAGAGAAGGTAGCGCAGGCCAGCTCCTCCCGTGGGCAGGAATTGCTTCCATTCGAAGGCGCGATCGTCGCCGTAGACCTGGCCGGCGGCGATGAAGGCGCTGGCGCCGAAGCGCTTGGAAAAGGAGAACGGCAGGATGCGGTATTCAATCTGCCCGGCGAGGAGGCTTTTGTCGCGGTACCGGCCGAGATAGTAGCCGCGCATCAGGCTTTCTCCGCCCAAAAGGGACAGCATGTTGAACGGTGGATTGCCCGATGTGAATTGGCCGTAAAGCTGAACCGCCAGCACGGTGTTTTCCTGGAGGGGGTGGTAAATCCTGTTGTCCACGATGTAAGTCGTGAAGTCGAAGTCACTGCCTGCAGATGTGCTGTAATTCAAAAAGGCCCACTCGCTGTAGAGCCCTTCACGTGGGTTCATGGCGTTGTGGATGTTGTCGTACAGCACCCCCAGCCCCAGCCCCAGGTTGGTCGACCCCATGGTGCCCACGCTGGGCATGGCGGCGCCCGGCAAGGCTTCTTTGACATTGAGGTATTCGACGCGGTTCAATGCCTGGAAATCCAACTCCAGCCCGCAGTACAACGAAGGCCAGGTTTCACGCAACAGGCGCTCCCGAAACAAGGTGTACTCCCCATCGATCACGCTCTGGACTTCCGCAGGACTGTCCCGGCCGATGCCGTAGTAATACAAGGGGAAGCTCTGGTACCGCGCCCGCCCATAGAAGAACCACTCGTTTTGATCGGAGTACACGGCATGGTCCAACCAAATGCCGTATTGGTTTTCCAAGGTGTAAAACGTGAAGGCCTTGAGTTCGCTCAAGCGGTTGCTGAGGTCCCGGTTTGCGGAATACACATAGAGGCTCGACACCCCGAACTCCCAGCTGGTCTCCGGGGCAAACGCCACGGTGGGATAGTTGATGAATTTGGGCGCCGCAGGGTCCCCACTTTCCCCGAGAATGCGCTCCAAATAGCGCCGAACGAAGTTGCCGGATGCGCCATCCTGCTGAGCCACAGCAGACCAGGAAGCCCCGAGAGAAAAGAGAACCGCAAAAGCGACCTGACAGGGGACTTTCATCGGCATAAAACTACGCGCCCTGTTGCGCTTTACCGCTACACACAACCGGGGCTTTTGCCCTTGCCCATAATGCGCTTATCTCCATTGGACCTCAAGGCCCGAAGTGGAATTACCAATAATGCATCAATGGACTCAGCCCCGGCCTTGGAGGTGGATGTCGCGGGATGCGATGGTGTTGCCAAAGCGCTTGCTTTCCAACTGCATGGTGTACGCTCCCGGCGGA
>Ga0209335_10003005_pt1 | contig 17213 bp, 22 predicted proteins | sample COG_09_FD_184753 | JGI IMG/M metagenome (GOLD analysis project Ga0209335, IMG submission 184753) | Pelagic Microbial community sample from North Sea - COGITO 998_met_09 (SPAdes) (version 2) | ecosystem: Environmental > Aquatic > Marine > Neritic zone/Coastal water | place: Helgoland, sampling...
TCCCAAGGTTCGTCAGCTGCTCAAGGATTTCTTCAACGGCAAGGAGCCTTCACGTGACGTCAACCCAGACGAGGCTGTGGCATTCGGCGCAACTGTACAGGTGCCCGTGCTGCCTGTGCTGCCAGCTTACGCGCCTCACGCCGCTGCCGCGGGACATGCGCTCACGAGCCCTGCCATCCGATCCGGGCCTGCAGGCTGGAATTTTGACGGGGCAGGATTTCGCGTTGATGGCTGGTGGAGAGGGCTTCAAGGACATGGTGCACACCGCTCTACTCAACCCGATAGCTAAGCTCTCGGGAGGCTCTAACTTGCGATCCTCGTTTAGGTGCTTCTGGATGTAACGCCTCTGACGCTTGGAATTGAGACAACTGGAGGCGTTATGACTGCGATCATTGATCGTAACCAAGCGATTCCGACCAAGAAGAGTAAGGTCTTCACCACCGAGGTCGACAATCAGCCGAACGTTTTCATCCAGGTGTACCAGGGTGAGAGACAGTTCTGCAAAGACAACATGAAGCTAGGAGGCTTTCAGCTCGGCCCAATCCCACCCGCGCCGCGCGGAGTCCCACAAATCGACGTGGGTTTCCATATTGACGCCAATGGTATTCTATTTGTGACTGCCACTGACCTTGGGACCAAGAAGAAGGAGAGCATCACGATCTCCAACTCCAAGGGCCGGGTAGGCCCTGGCCCTCATTCAGCGCATCTCAACGTATCTTGGCAGTCTTCACATATCTGCGCGCGTTGCCACCACGCCTCAGCATGTTTTGCCCCTCATGTTGATAGATGAGCGACGACGAAATCGAGCGCATGATCCGGGACGCCAAGAAGTTTGCGGACCAGGACTCGAAGGCAAAAGCTCGAATGGAGGCGCGGCAGGCGATCGAAAATCTTATCAGGGGCATCGAGTCGGCTTTACGCGAAGAGGTGGGCAAGGCGCTGGACAAGCAAGACAAAGAGGTGCTCAGTGCCCGGAAGCAGCATTGCGTGCCACGAAGCCTGACCGCGACGATTAGATATTCAGCATAACGTTGGACGGACCGGTCTACGCAGGAAATTCAGTCTGCCATCGAGGAGACCCGGGAGTGGATGGTGAGCAAGGAGGGAAAAAAGGTGGGTGTGCTCCTTATTCTGGCACTGTTCTCAGCCTTCATTTTTGGGCGGCACATCAGCGCGCCGAGATCTCTAGTACTAGTTGCACTTGCATTCTCGGGCGCCCGCAATTCTGCGTCGTATCTTAGCAGCAGAGAAGGTGGCATTGTGACATGCTGTGCGATCCTGGACAGGCGAGTGTGGATGACCTGGTCGATCGCAAGGTTGAGTTGGAGAAAATTTGGAATCCGCTGGTGTCGAGGGCATACGCCAACGGAGGCGACGATGGGGACAGTAGCGCTGACAGCGGCAACAACGATGCAGGACCAGATGAACTTTAAGACCCTGGGCGACCTCGCTGCTCAGATTTATGTTCTGAGGCCATAAATTGGTGAGCAGCATCAGATGCTATCATCAGGTGCTGTGGTGACGTCGTGATGTCCGAGTGTTCTGCTCGTTTTCGCCTGGGCTTGTGGCAAACATGGTGGCGGAGTTTTCAAAAGCAAAAGAGGTTCACTCATTGCACAGGTCAAGAAATTGTCCCGGGCTTGCAGACTAGTGAAGGGGTAATTCTGATCTGAAATCAATTGACGGTGCCTTCTACGTGACGCTTTGCGCGGATGGTCTTGTTCATGGTGCGGAACAATACAAGGGTCGCACCGTTGAGTAGTTTTCAAGCGGGCACTGCGTCCGCAAAGGCCACCACTTTGATGCCATCCGACATCTCAAACACACTGCCAGCGCCCGTTCATAACGAGCTCACTCCCGGCCCTTGCCGGCACGCTCCAGATTTGAGGGGGTGGAGCATAAGCAAGTTCCAATCAGCAATGCGGAAAAAGACAAATCCGGGTGAGTACGAGGCACGAATTGGGCCAATTTAGGTGGTTCGGGGTGCACGCACTGGGAGCGGTCTGGGCTGAGAGAGACGCTGCCATCCGGAAATCGGATACCCATCGCAATACCACCTGCATGGGAGGAGTCCACTGCGGTCACCATGTGGTGATGAATTGGGAGCGAAGTGAGGCTTGAGAGTGCGCACCGTATTGCTGCGCGTGTTCAGCGATCTGGGCAAAGTTGCGACTTTCGCCGGGTGGGCAGAAGAAGGAAGCGTCGACAAGGACGACTTCATCGCCATCCGGATCCATCAGATCGGTGAAAACATCTTGGAGGTCCGGATGCCACAGCACTTGCAAAATCGCACCAGACTCGATAAAGTTGCTCGGTACCGGCTCGACCTGCGCCCCGTGTGCAAATTAGGCGGTTGTGATCAACATCACAGCTTTGCGCCGCATGCAAGCTTGACAGAGGCTTTTCGGTGCAGAGACCTTGACTCCTTCGAGATTTGCAACTCGATTCATCAGCTGCAGCGCGCGATCATCTTCGTACGACACTACAAGTCGCAACTCGGAGTCTGCTTCCAAGCAAAGCATTAGGGATTCATGCAGCGTATGTTCATGTATTGCTACGACGATGGGTTTTGCGCGACCTGAATCACGCACGTCTTGGCGCGCCATAGCCACAAAGCGCGCTGTGGCGAGCACCTGCGCGTCACGCAGCTCATGGGAAAGCTGCGGGTTTCCTTCGATCACGACGGTGTCGAATTTCGACAACCCTGCGCTCTCGATGTCTGCATAGCTTAGAGGATACCCCTCGATGTAACGGAAAGCAACACCAGGTTTGGTCCTCATCTTGATCGGGTTCTGCACAATCAGCACACGCTGTGAGTTTTCGACTTAGAGAGCTAAGCAGCACAGCAATTCCACACCAGGCAATTCCTTATTACAAATGGTTCCTAAAGGAAAGTGCGCAAACCTCAGCGAGGACAGTGATCGAGGAACCATCTGGTAGGATTTCGTCGAGGAATTCGAGGGCTTTGGTGCCAGTGTCAGACTTGATGAAGAGTACATGCTGTTTCCTTCTTTCGACCTATTGCAGCGAACGAACTCTCTGAGAAAAACAAAAAACTCAGGCAGCGTTGGGCTCAAAACTGACCCCTTTGGCGATATCCCGATTGACAGGTGTCCATCCAGTCTGTTCGGCCAAAATGGGTGATCGCACGACCCTGATCTTGGATGTCTGGGAAAGTACGATCATCCTGAAAGTACGAGTCAAGTCTAATTTTAGAGCCCAGCGATTTGAAATATCAATGGATTGGGGCTGAAGATCGGTCTATCTGCATCGTATTTCTCTATTTCTCAAGTATGTCAAGTTTTGACGGCGAGATATCTGACTTGGCGTTGGAAGGAGGAACAACGTCACGACCAGGATTCAGCCGCAGCCTCTCGGTGGATGTAGGGGCGATCCATCCCTATGTTCGATGATGATTGTTGCACAATTCAGGGGTTCGTTTCACCATTCAAGAAATGGCAAACTAACATGGCTGAAGCTCTGTAGTTACTCACCATCACAACAGAATCTGGAAAGTATGCGCCAAGCTCAGAGAAAGATTTCCCATGAAGCCAAGGGTAACGCTTGAATTCTTTTAGGTACATCTCGGCCCCTTGTCCCTGCAGTCCAAATACAAAGTTATGAGCATCCCTGAGGGATGTTCTTGAGAAACAAGCAGAAGATCAAGCTCGATGTCGTTTGTCCATACCTGGACAAAAATTTGGTTGAAAACTTCAACCAGCCCGGGTTGCGAAGCAGCAGCAGTGATGAGTCGTTGTTCAAATGTGTTCTTCGGACAATACTGTTGAGAACCGGGTTCGATCAGCGAAGCCAAAAACTACAATCCATTTCGACGAGAGGTCACATTTGTCTTGTGTCAATTTGAAAGAGAAAACTGAATTAAGAGCCGAGACCAGTGCAACCAGGAGAACATACCGTTGCGCCAACGAGAGCCTGAGGCTCAGGTGCTTCGTCACAGTTTGTCACCACGATGTGGATCTGAGACCTTTTTTTCGAAAACAAGAATCTTCCAGGGTTAGACACCAGAATCTCCCTTCGAGGAAATGACCCTCTTTGAAACGGTACAAAGTGCTCACTGGTGCTTCCAATAATGTAAATGAAAAATGTAGGGCAGACCTGTCATTTCCGACCGTCATTCGAGGTCGGCGATCCTTCTGAAGCGCTCGTAAAGAAGCCGCCTGCCATGGAGCAATCAGAAACCACCAACCCGTGAACCATCACCAAGACAGATTTCTTCTGAGAAAAAATCGTTTGGTTAGTGAGGTAACCTGGACGATAAGATCTTCCTCGGGATCGCTTGATGTTTCATCAGCAGATAGAAGTACATAATTCGCCCAGCCAGCGGAAACCTGTTTCTCTCGAGATCAGTGACTAGCGGAGCTCACGAGCTTCAATTCAGGATGAAAGTTTGCAGAGCGTGGTTCGATGGAACCTTTTGAAGATCCTTCGCCTGGGACGGGTCACCACTTCGTGTCTCAATATTCAATCTCGTCTTCTCGAGACTTTGTCTGATCTCTTCGTCCATCATTTTTTTATCCCGCTTTGCCAGGATCGCAACCGGGGATCGCGGGATCTGTTCAACCCGCGCGCTGCTGCTCACTGCGATGGTGAGAGCTTCACTGCGGGCCACACTCCCACAGAAAGATGAGAATTTGTATGGAAGTGGAAACTTGCAGCGTCAGACCTGTCCCTCATTCATGGCCTCCTCGATCTGGTGAAGCATCGGGACTGTAGACGGGCCCCAATTAAGCATCAGGACGTGGTCCCGCTCAACGACCTGCCACAAAACACCCCAACGTTTACGTCATGCTCGAAATTTCTCCGCAGTCACATAAGCCCACAGATTCTGCCACCCGCGCATGCACAAGTTTTGGGGGATCTGGCCTTGTGCGATCCTTCAAGAGCTGAATCAAGGGCTGCCTCGATCGACGATGTCACGATTCCGAGCACAACCGCGAACGAGAAAAGCTGCGGCAGACCCAGCGAAGGCTAAGCAAAGTGTACAAAAGTGCTACTCGGGCGGTGAGAGGTTCATACTCCTACGACAGCGATGACGTTGACCACGAAGCGAGAGGCAGTCCTTTCCTGGAGATTGCGATACCCGAGTCTGTTATGGCAGTTGAGAGGTTGGAGGTGTTTTCACCGGGCGTGCAGGCAGCCTCACGGGCGTGCAGGCAGCCTCCCTTCTTTGGGGCACTCATGGGCGTCTCAGTGGACCTCATCCACAGCGGATGCACCCGGAGTGTTGCTCAGCAAGGCATATGAAACGAACATCGCCTCAGAAAGAGACCGTTCTCTGCAACCCCATCCAGCCGGATTCAGGAGTCGGCCAATCAACTGGGTCAATTCCAGCAGGAGGACGCCCAAGCTGTGAGCGTACTGGTTGGGGAGTATAGCGCTTTCATGTTCGGAGCAGCCATAAGATTTGTCAGGCGCGCTTTGATGCATAAACTCACCCGCCGCCGACCTTGTAAAGGGTAAATCCGCCGATAGCAACAAGAATGCCACTCGTGCCCAAGATCCACATCATCTTCAGAATCGGATTCGAGGTCAAAATTTCGAACCTGCCAACGCGAGTAGAACCGCTGTGGGTGAGGCCACAGACTGCATGCCCTCCAGCTTGCAACCCTGACAGTGCTGAGCAAACGACTATTTGAGAAAATACTCGAGAAGAACGTACATGTAGTAATAGATCGCCTCCGTAGAATCTTGCCGCATCCTGTCAAACTGCCGCACACAATAGTTGAAATGTACTGCGGAAATTGAAGGAGATCGCGTGTGTTCCCACGGCTTTCACATCTAGAATGGTAGTGCAGGCTCCCAACCAAGTCCAAGTGTCACATCGTAATGTAGCGGAGAAATCTTTCATAATTATTTGATTTTTGGATGGATGCACCTTGCTTGCAAGCCCTGTTGACGTGAAGAACCCTTGAAAGGGACCATTCATCTCATCCAGGGTCGGATCTTTCTTGAATGCCTGTTGCAGACACTTCTCATCATCGAAAAGGTGCGAAGAGAAGAGTCTGCGATTGAGGTCCAGGTCCTGGGATTTTCCCTCGAGCGGGATCGGGAAAGATCACCGGTTCCGAAATTGTCTTGACGGGATCCTGTGATGTCACGAATGCTACCCGAGGATGCCCTATGCCTCTCCTCAAAGAAACTTCCCCGTTTGTGGGAGGGGCAGCAACATGCTCCTGCAACTGAACTGCGCGGCCACTTGGAGTCGCTCGAGAGGGTAAGGGGAACAAGCCAGATGTGAGAACCAGAAGATAAAGGACAAATGTTGCTCTCCTCTTGAAAATCGCTTGGACGCCTGTCCTGAACATTTGCCTCACGCCAGGCCCAGATCCCCGCGGTCCGCCAGCACTTCTCGGCGCTGTTGGACCACCAGCACGATACTCGCGCTTTTGAGTGGGGAGAACGTTTCGTTCCGCAGGATAGAATCGGCTGCTGTCATCCATAAGATCACGCTGGAGTCTCGCCGATCGCTGTTGCTTCGGGGCTATCCACCTGCTGCCAGGTAGAGCATTGCGCTGCTCTGCGGCACCAACGTCAGCGCCTGGCCAAGCCCCGCCCCTCTTGTGGGCAACTTGCCAAAATGGACCCTGAGCGGGTGCGAATGCATTTGCAGGTAGGAAAAAAAGCACCGCAATAGTCAGGACCCATGCAAGCTGAGCTTCCCGCCAGCAAGCCATGCCGTTCGGCCGCTGTTACGCCTTCGACACGCTCAAAATCTTCAATCTCAAAGCCGGCGAGTTCCGACTCTCTAAAATAGCCATCGTTTTTTGGCACCCACAGAGCAGGAAGGCCGGCTTCGCGCATCGATTGGCGTGTGGCCGGGAGCTTTGTGCTGCAACTACAATAGCAGGTGGCAACTAGCGGTGATTCAGTGTCCTCACTTCTGGCTTTTCCCTTGCGACGGATCAGCACAGTGACACCGCACCGAGTTGCGAGCTCGACGCGCTGCTATATGATAGAGGATTCTGGCGATGCCTTCCGATCTTCAGATACCGCCCCTGGAACATGTGCGATGGAACCACTCCGCACTTGCGATCTGGAGGCAATAAAGCAACAGCACCAGGCTGCAAACGAGGCTCTCAAGAAGGACGTGGAGACTTCCTCCGGGTCCCTGAGCCTTGCGCGGGAGGCTCAGACGGCTGCAAGCTTCGCAGGAGAAATGAGTGCCCTCAACAGTATCCCCCTGGGGGCTTCGCTAGACAATCCGCGTATCGATGAAATGGGTGGTGCTGTTCATTTGCACGTGCGCACGCTGCAGCTTAGCACGTGTGTGCTTCCAGGCTCGGTGTCGTTGGAGCGTTGGATCATGGCTGATTTCGACATTGTATTTCGAGCTGTGGAGCAGTACGGCGTGAGAGCGCTGGACGTCGTGCACGAGGTGCTTCCGGGGGCATGGCAAACTGTAGAAGATGTGCGGACAATGTATGTGTTGATGGTTTACTTCCTAGTGCTCCCGCTTGCCCGCCGACTCGCTGCTTGCAGGAGCATCGACGCAGGGGTGGTTGACGAGGTGTGGTCGTCACCGCGTCTGGCAGCGGCAGTAGTATGCATTTGGCACGCAATGCCATCAAAAGAAACTTCTCGTATCGTCGAGATGCTGAGCGGAAAAGAAACGTTCAGCGCGGGCGAGGAGGAGGCTGTGGCGGAAGCGTTGCGAAGTGGACGTGGCATTCTTGAGGACACGCCAACAGAATGGTCAGCTTCCTCAGACCAACAATCGTTGGCGGGCAAACGTCATCGTGCATCGTCAAAAGGAGACATTACCGGACGGTGCTCAGCTGTTAGATCCCTTCAGAGTGGCTGTGGGAGCCTTGTCGGCCCTAGTTTACCTGACCGTGCACACGAAATGATTTTTCTTGATGTTTCGTGGCCGGATGGCGGGGAACTTGACGGGCTGGGCGAGTCGAGGTGTACGGAGAGGCAGCGTGCTTTGGAGGAGCGCGTGCAGAACCCGCGCCGGGCTGCTTTAGTTGCAAAGGAAAGGCTCAAAGGGAGGAAGAACAAGCGCTCCCGACAGAGGCCCAGCTACGCGGCCAAGAGCTCAGGGGTACAGGGGCAAAATGGAGAACGGCCGAACAATTCGGAAGATGGAGAAGAGACAGCTTCTGGAACGGGCTCGCCTGCAGACTCAGCTCTTCCTTCAAGCGAAGAACACAACGACGAGAGTCAGTGGAGGGGGAATGAGATCCACTCGGTCGACTACGTTGCACGAATGAAGCAGGACCAAGCTGGTACTCCTGCGTGGAATGCTGGTGAAGGGCCATTTGCGCACCACCTGGAAGGTCGCTCCGTTCGAAAGCACTACCGCGGGTGGGTCCCAGAGAGCACATTTGCCATGAATCTTTGCGCGATTTCCGAACCGAACTGCTTCTCCGCACATTTCCCACACTTGGAACACGCAGTTTCACAATATTGGTGGCAGGTACGGAGTATTCTCTGGGGTGGTGATTTCCAGAAATCAAGACTCCGGCAACTTCCTTATTCACTTCGAAGTTCGCAAGCAGCCCATGCACAAGCACCCCAACCGTGCAATGCCGCTCTGTGCGTGCGAAAGTGCGCGCGTGCTCTATCACAGCAGCCTGCTGTCTCAATCTGAGAGCCTGGTGCAGGGTCACGAAGCGGCAGAGATGACCCGAGTTGAGCTTTTCAAGTATGTTCCATCTGTTTCACCACTGAGCGTCGCTTGACTCCACAGCGCAGAGTTTCTATCAACGTTGTGTTCATGATTATCATGGGGTGATGCGGTTGTCAACCTAGTATGCTGAATACTTCGATATCTTTACAGGACATTGGTCGCAGAGCCAAAGGGTGATTTTGGTGGTGGATTCTTCAGTGATGCAGCCAGATCGTACTTCTGGGAGATAAATGTCAAATGCTCTAGACACTGGAGCAAATTTGTGAGGCTCTGGCTCCTAAAACTAAATCTACGATTTTGCCATTTTTTCAAGTGATGCCAAATGACGCGACACCTTTCCCATTCACAGGATGTGGTGCGTTACATTCCGTTTTGCGAAATGGTCCCGGAGTATCCTCCGGAGGGTCCGGAGGAACATAGCAATCGAATGCGAAAGGAGCAGGTTCAAACGCTCTTTGGACTATCTCACTTGATACTCGTCCCCAGAACGCCAATCTGGCTTAGATCTCAATTCAGCGACACGCAATTCAGTCGCTGAAGGATACTACTGTGTTTGTTTCAGGCTATGATCGCTTGTATCGATTTGATGAGAGAAGAGCATACCAGGTCCAGCAAAACTTGTCACGATGGATTTGGACAATAAAGGTGACTGAAGTCTCTTCCATGCTGTGCAGCCTGGAAAAGCAACTTCTATCAAACGGGGTTCGTTATCAAGTCGAGGTGTATGACACGAAGACAGCACGTGGTTGGGGCGTCAGGGCGCTCGAGCCAATACCCCCAGACCAGCCGGTGATGGAGTACGTGGGTCAAGTCATCAAGAGAGCTGAGACAGAGCGCCGTGAAAAGCTGTATAGCGATGAGGGAAGACAGGTAAGAACCGAAGCACGAAGAAAACACTCTGATCTCTACCCAGGTGCCTAGTCAAGCGTCACGTAGCCCCTGATTAAGGGATGATGGCGTTGTGGTACCCTGCAGGGCTCGTACATGTTCTGCATCCCGACAGCAAATGTTCCTGACGCTCCGGCATTCTCGATCGATGCGACGACTGTTGGCAACGTGGGTAAGTGTGGTGTTGTATCTTTTAGCATCTCGCTGAAATTGTGTTTGAAAGCGCTCATTACGCTCAGTATACTGAACTTCACGGCAAGAGATAAGACATGAAGTTCCACTTGGGTGTGCAGCTCGCTTCGTGAACCACGCATGCCATGGTAAGGTCAATCTCAGGTCAGTGGATTTCAATCCTTGCTCTGGCTGGCCCTTACAATTTCGCAGGTTGACCCCAGTCCGTGTCGCGCTCATCTCGACCCGTGCAATCAAAGCGGGAGAGGAGCTGCTGTACTGTTACACCAGCAACGATGGCGAGGCAGCGTTTCCAGTGTCGCGTCAGTTGGAGTGTCACTGCGGCGCGATTGACTGTCGTGGCTACGTCTTCTGAATTGCTGTTTGGGCGGGCGCATATTATGGCCCAAGCAGGAACCTGCAGCAAGAAGCCGGCCTAGAGTTCAGAAATGTACTACAGCATAATTCGCTCGACTCTCCCTCTTCTCGACCTGCCACATTCCTCCTAGCTGTCGGCAGGATATAGCTCCTTGCAATACTTCCGATCGATGGCGCAGGCGGCCTCGTGACTCTCGAGAGCAGGCAGCGTGAGGGGGTGCCTCCTCGCTCACGAAGGAGTCAGCGCCGGAACACCCTTGTGGATCTTGACAGCGTCCACGGGCCTAGCAAGAGTCGAGAGAGTGAGCGATGCGAGCACAGTACCGCGCGAGAAAGCGTTGGGAATCGGGAGGGGGCGGGACAGGCACCGATCGTTTGAGTCTGTGACGACTTGGCCCAAGCGCTTGACCACCTGCATGCCGCTTGCGATTCGCCCGAAAATGGTGTGCTTACCGTCCAACCAAGGAGTTGGTGCGAGTGAGATGAAAAATTGGGAACCGTTTGTGTTCGGCCCTGAATTGGCCATGGAGAGGATGCCAGCTCCGGTGTGTTTGAGCTCCTTGTGGCATTCATCCTCGAACTTGGCCCCGTAAATGGACTCACCACCCTTGCCTGGAGGATATTGCCAGGGCAAAATAAGAATATCACGAGATACATTCCACATGCCAAGCGTGGGAGTACCGCGTTTCCACATTGTGTTGTCATTCAACGCGACTGGAAGCTGGGACAGGCAAGGACATCACCTGTCGCAGTGGGATCGCCTCCCTGGATCATGAAGCCCGGGATGATGCGGTGGAATTTCACACCCGAGTAGTACCCTAGTAGAATTGATGCGGTCAAGTGTTGGAAATCATGAAACGGCCGGTCATGAAATCGTCAGCCACAAAACATACTGTACAGTACCATCGAACAATGCGCAAGCTACACCACTGATGTTCCCTATCATAAGTTTGCATCGTCGACTCGTCATCAGAATCAATCCAAGATTGTGTGTGAAGACTCACCCCTAGCCGCGAGTGACGCAAAGTTCTGACACGTTTTGGGTGCATGCTTCCAGTACCTGTGTCAGAGCTCAGGCGTTTCTGCAATCCTCCAACACAGGTTCTGGAGCAAGTCTCAGACCGAAAGTATGCGAGACAATCAGGGCGCATTCTTTTGGTAGGGAGGGCAGAAGGCATGCTCTACTTATTCATAGCCTTGGGCAAAATCAGCACGCTCTCGGAACGAAGTTTCCGATTCGGGTGATACTTTCCGATTTGGGGGGCATTTACAGTTCCACTACGACCTTTCCCATGGATGTCTCCAGCGCAACATACGGGGCCTCCTTTTCTGTCACCACGACTCTGCATCGATCAAACCGTTACCAACCGCGCAACTGCTTCCCAGCGACCGAGGCGGTAGAGTTCGGAGATCGGCAAAGGAAATCCGGGCTAGCACGTATGGATCTTGTGGGGTGGGTTGGGGAAGAACTTGCTGGCGCCCGAAACAACGGCTCCGGCATGCTTAGCCTCGGCAAGGGCAAGGGCACGCTCCATTGCAGCACACTTGTAGTGTCCCGCTGCCGTGCGCCGCCTTCCCTTCCCCTCCCGCCGGCACGATATGAGGTTGAGAGACGGTTCACACAAAATCCCCCAAAATGGCTTCGCCGAAAAAAATGTTCCCAGGATGAGTGAATTTTTCCCCAGGTGTCTCTGTGAACATGCCCGCCCCCTTCCCCCGTGCGCGGCCTGGCTTCGGCACAGGGATTGTGTTGCGGGTAATTTTCGAGGCAGTGTACGGTAGACTTGGTGTTCGCGCGATTCTGAGTTTATTGCGCCACGGCTAGATGGTTAAGCGGCGCTGAGTGCGGATTCCCGTTATGAGAGGCTAGATTGTCTCGCGCAATGGGACCGGCTTGAGCTGCGGTTCATCTTGATGGTATCGCCAAAAATTGTGACCTCGCAAGATCTATTTCTAACCGTGTTGCTTTTTTGCATGTGCAGGTACCTTCCAGGACAGAGTTCTTAAATCCGTGATGATCTTCGGGAGCGAACCCTGAGCTCTCCCGGCCGCCTTTTCCTTGTTACGACGCGGATGATCTGACTCTTTAAGTCACTCTCAAGCCAGACGGTCTGAGACACCAATACCATAGCGGCACAGCCCCGCACCTACGCCACCCGTCTGGGGAGTGCGCTCTTCTCCGCGAATCCATGGAAGGTATCCAACGGTGACTGACCCCACCCTCATTCTGTGGTCTGTTCCTTCGCTGAAGCCGCTGGAAGAGACATCTGTACAGTCCAAACTGCCCCAGAAGTGCTTGTCTTGCTGCATTTATCCCCTGTCCGATTCTTTTGATCCTTTCCACATTCAATAAAAGATGTGTTTTACAACCTCTCGAATCCTCGCGTGCGCCGCTGGTTGTGGTCTTTTACACATGCCCTTGGATTCTTCTGCTTTACGCTAGATAACACAAACTTCGGACCCTAAGAGAGACTTCTATTCTTGTCTACCTGGCAATAAGTCACGCCGCATTGAGATAGAACGTTGGGAACGCTGGTCCCTCTCTCCCGTCGGACACGTAGTCGAAGCTGCAACCCTCAGACCCTCCCAACTGGGAAAGGGTCACGACATTGCTGTGCTAGGAGGCGGCGGGTTCCGAAAAGGTGGTGCACACACGTCAAGACACCCGTACAGAGGATGCTTTGGAACCTTGTCGAGTTGCTGGCTCAAGTTTCCCGTGAAGTCTGACCAGTGGTACTGGTGCTCACGGGGAGGTCTGCCAGACACGTAGGAAGCACGTCAGGCCTTAGCTGCTTGGAGCCTGTCTACCAACTGACGCCGCTCAGAGGACAGAGAGGGAGGTTGCATACCGCCTCGCGACTTCCCGGGCCTGGCACGCGCTGACCGAGATGCGCGGAGCATCAGGAGGCAAAGGCAAAAGCTCTGGAAACGGACGCTGCTGTGGTGGAGCAATGTAAGTCCCTGCCAGCAAGCCATCAAAGGATTTCAGAGAAGATTTTGGTGCACGTGGCACACGCGATCGTATCGCCTTTGTCTCGAAAATTGGACACGCCGCTTGTTCGCGAACAAGCTGGAGGGTCGGCACCATTTTCGAGTGTACGACCATAGCCGACGGCTTTGTACCCATATGATTCCAATGGGAGCCAGGGTTCTCGTCTCTCATCGGCCTTTTTGTTGTACCAGGTGCGTGCCTCGTCGAGACGCCACCGGTCTTTGTCCACCTTTGAGTAAACCCGCGAGTAGATTTGGCGGTCCGGAGGGCGCAATGCCAGCTCTGAGCGATGTTCCATTTGTGCGCTCGCAATGAAACCTCGCCGTTGGGAGCCATTCTGTGTCGGAGCCTTGCGCAGCGATGCATTCACCACTAGCCGGTCGTACTCTTCGCCGTGGAACTGTCGATAGTGCGAGACATCATCAGAGGGACGCCCCTACTGGTGCATCTTGAAGCCCTTCCGGCAAGTCAGCAGATGATATTTTTCTTGCGTAGGGCCCGGATGTTGCTTCTTGCGCTCAAGCCACAACGGGTGGGAAGAAGGTCTGGAGTCCGCTCACTCCAAGGCAGGATCGGTGCCGAGCATGGCTCAGAACAAGATCTCGCGGGCTCGAACGGCCAGTTACCTGAATCTGCCTTGTCAGCCGTAGCTGCTGCTTCTTGAGGGTATCGATCTGACAGCGGCATCACGTGTCAGCGTCCCGCCGAGTAACCTTCCTCTGCGCTCCCATGGCACCTCGGCAGAGTTCGCAACAAAGCGCCGCGGGTGCACCGGTTCAGGGCCTGGGCGAAAACCGTATTTTTGCGATTTCCCCGATCGTCCTTCCGTTCATTACTCTCATTGGCGATGACACGTTCGCGCCAGCGCATCACCCACGTCATGTTGGCACTGCTGCCGGACCGGCACCGAAGTCAGAGCCCACACCCAGCCCGGAAACCGTTTAGCCCAAGCTTCGTACCCTCGCAACTTCTGAGGCAAAGTCATCGATGAGAAGAACCCAGAACGTTTCAGTCGTCATAGCCCAAGTGTTAAAGGGGGAGGGGGGCGGACGTGCGCTGCTGCGCTCCGCCGCGCTATCGCAGGGCACTTCTTTGCGAGCGCCCCACAAGTGCGGTAGCCTAGCCTCGGCAAGGCTGTTGCGCCAGTCCCACCCCCTCTGCGCCATTTCCCCACGGAAGCTCAGGGATGGCGGAAGATGGAGCTGAGTCTCAAAGAGCTACCCAGGCGGCGCCGCACACTCCGGCGCCAGCAGAGCGCGGTGGCCACGACGCCCATGAATTGGCAATAAGCTTGGATACTGCGCACCCGATGGGCAAGGAGGAGATCGAGATGGCGCCTGTGCGTCTCTCACTCCCGTCAAAGGTAATGGGAGCTTGTTGGTTCGTTCTATTTTACCTCTTCCTTGCCGACGGGCCCATGTCATACTCGGTCATTGGGATGACCGTCGTCGCGTGGGGCGGCTGGGAATTCCACTGGCGGAGGATCTGGGCGCGCCAGCACGACGAAGCCACGGTGCTCTTCGACAAGCTACGGGAAGTGCAGGCGAACAGGGGCGCAGGGGCGGGGGCGCAGCTGGAGGCGGTGCGCAGCCTGCAGCAGTTGGCTTGGCAGGTTGCGTCGAGTACGACTCAGACACCGGTGCGCTGCTTCGTCGAGAGCCTGATTGTTCTTGCAGGTCCAGCTGCGCCCTTTGCAATGCCTCAGTTGTCTTGATCTGCCAGATTGCTGCAACAGGGCCGCTCATAGCACTTCGGAGGCCTTATACGCTTCTTGCCTTCATGTCGTTAGCCGCTAGCCGCTAGAATTGGTACCAGTGTTACTGCAAAACATGACACCGGCAGGCATGCTGTGTCTCTGCTCTGTGGCTGACAGATCGTGCACGCAGCCCTCTGGCTCACGTACTGCTTCCTTGCTGTGTTGTACCTCCTCGCCGTCGACCTCGTCGTTGCAGGACTGCCGCAGTTCTCGATAATGTCCGACAACTCCAAACAAGAGACTATTGCAGCAAGCGTGCCGTCGCTGTGGACCCCATGGCTCTTCATGGCGTTATACACTGACGAGGACGACTTTGTACCAGAAGCTATCGACGCGGTGTGCCCCGCCCCCGCCCTGCCAGCGATTACTCAATGTCTGATGCATATGGTGCGCGATGTTGACGGCGGGAAACAGGCGAACGTCGCGTTCGACTTGGCGTTTGCTGGAGCGCTTGTATTTCTCGCGTGGGCACTCTATCGTGGGCTGCAGCGCGCTATTCAACGCCGTATGCAGCACCGAATTTTGCTCGGGACGATGGGAGCAGTCCCCACAATCCTCGCAATCCTCTCCGAGAGCGCAGATCCCGCGATGAACGCGCGGCAGGGCGATGCCGATGCTCGACTGGGCGGTGAAGACGGAGGCGGGGAAGACGGGAACGATCGCGTAGCGCGAGAGGAGGTGTTGCCGGGTGGTGTAGGGCTGCAGGGTGCGGAGGCCGCTCGTGGATGGGCTGCAATTCGCGGAGCAGAGATGCAGGGTGGAGTGCGGGAGTGCGCGGCAACGGCTCTGGTGCACGTAGCTACAGGGAGTGACGCGGCGGCGGCAGGGCTGGTGTCGGTCCCCGCAGTCCAGCAGCTCATCGCGTTGATGGCATCTCCAGCGCCGGGGGCAGGGGCGGGTGTGGGCAATCCACTTGGAGAGGATAGAGGTTTTTACGTGCCAGGCGGTGCGGCGCGGGAAAGTGTGACGCAGGCCGTGCATGAGCTACTGCTGGGACGTGACCCGACAGCTGTGCTGCTAGCGGTGGTTCGGACGCTCGGGCAGACCGGTTCGAACGCGGCAGATCTGCGGCTGCAGACGCTCCAGGCGCTCGCTGCTGTCCTTCCTAAGCAATGTTCGTGCCGCGTTCGGCAGGCTGTGTGCAAAACGGGACTTGTTGGTGCACTGGTCGCTGTGGTCTGGGGCGGCGGTGCCCTGGGTCCACCCGTCGGGCTGGACGGTGGCGAGGCAGAAGCGGGCGAGGAGGGGCAGGAGGCACGGCGCAAAGGGGGGATTCTCGCAGCAAATCTGCTTGTGCGGCTGGCCACGCAACTAGAGTGGGAAACCGAGCATACCCCGCTGTTCTACGACATAGTTGCAAGACTTTGCACTGCAATTATCGAGGACCCAGCCTCGCCCCGTGCTCGGCGTTCCGCTGTGCTGTTGGCCGTGCTCGCCAACACTTTGGTCTGCACGTTGGCGTACATGCGGCTCTACGAGCCGCAGGCGGAGCACATGCCGCTGCGCCTGGAGCAGGTGAGGCTGGATTTGCGCCGTGTAACTGCTGAGCACGCAGCGCACACACGACACTCTACCTCGCTGCTCCAGGTCAAGGCGCAGAGCCTTGTCACCATCGCCGCTCCCGCGCTCTGCGCGCTGATTGTTTCGCCGCAGGCTGCCCGCGAAGCTCGCGCTGCCGCGGCCCTGTGCCTTGCAACTCTGGGCGGACAGCGACCGTCGCTGCGCCTTCCGCACCAGGTGCCGGAGGCACTGTCAGCGATGCTCACAGAGCTCGACCAGCCCGCCTCGCACGTCGCCGACGCCCTTGCTGCCCTCGCGTGGGTCCACGCCGTCGACCGCGTCCTCCCAGACCTTGGTGTAGCCGAGCGTCTCGTCGCTATGGCTTCGCGTGGTGACGGGGAGGTGCGCGCCGCGGCGGTGGCCGCGATCGATACTCTCGCGCGGCACCGACGCTCTTTCCGCGCTCTCTGCTGTAGTGTGGACGCCACGGATGTGCTGCAGCAGCTCGAGGACGGCGATGGTCCCGCCTCGCTCCGCGACGCTGCACGGGCCGGACTCGCGTCTCTCAGACGCTCCGTCGCGGATGACCTTGCAGCGGCTTGCTCCAGCACAGGGTATTTCTGCCTCGTTGCCTTCTGCTTCTTCGTGCAGCTCGGTGGCGTCCACGCCGTTCTCGACATCCTCGAAGTTGCCTCCGACATCCTTCACGTCCTCTCGCGTATTACCGCCGTGCGTGCACGGCTCGCAGCACCGTCGCTGCTCGCGATCTTGTCAGACTTCATGGTGCACGACCCGATCGCGCTGCTCCTCGTCGTTCTTCTCGCCGCGGTCATCCCCGCCGCCGCTGTTGTGCTCTACGCCCGACAGTGCCTGAC